>Ga0066371_10000186_pt1 | contig 13686 bp, 15 predicted proteins | sample Knorr_S15_td_DCM_FD_71214 | JGI IMG/M metagenome (GOLD analysis project Ga0066371, IMG submission 71214) | Marine microbial communities from Southern Atlantic Ocean transect - Knorr_S15_td_DCM_ad_63m_LV_B | ecosystem: Environmental > Aquatic > Marine > Oceanic | place: Southern Atlantic ocean... | reverse complement strand
GAGAAACAATCACACTAGGATCAGCAAAGAAATACTTAGACTTCTGTTTGCCTTCTTTAATGTTGACAAAACTTTGTCCTGTGAAGTTTAGTTCTGGATCTTGGAAAAGACCTAGAGAGTTCAAGAACTGACTAAGATCATAAACACCAAACTCTTGAGGAATATCTTCGTCAATGTTTGCCTCTGCAAGAATGTTCTTCATTACAGAAATAGTTCTCAAGGACTTACCTTGCTTGAACAGGATAGACTGATTGATAGAAGCAAAGTTCTTCAACAGATTGATAGTTCTATCGGAAAGTTTCATAGGGATCTTAGTTGCTGTCGTCATTATGTAAACCAGCGAAGTGGTATAAAAGTGTACAATAGTGGATGGCCTTTAGAATGTCTTTTTCATTCTTACCATCTTTTTTGCCGAATCGTGAGAGGTACTTGATTGCATTGGATCGGCAAAATGCTTCCGCATCTCCAATACCTTCAATGAGATCTAGGGTCTGTGTTCCTTTATCTCCAGTATAGTGTGAACCATATGTACTTGCAATATAGTTCTTTGCATGATCAAGCATTACATGTTCATTATACTTGAAATATGAGAATCTGTCTTCTACTGGTTCACGAACGTAAGAATCATTAAAATAATGAGAATACATATCGTCAATATCTGCCATGTACATATCGTCATTTGTAGCAGCAGTATTACCAGAACCTACTGAGATTTCTGGGTCTCTATCTGAGATGTCTTCTGGAACTGATGGAGGCCATGGTGAGCCTGGTGTCCACTCAAATCCACCAGCACTCTCTATCCACTCTAGATCTTTATCTAGTGCAGTATCTCTTTTGTCCTCAACATCACTCCAAGGAATATCCTTATAGTAATCTCCTTGGACTACTTCTTTCTTAGACTCAAAAGGTTTCCTTTTAGTTACTGTCTTGCCACCATCAGGTGACTCATAGATAAACTTATCTTCTGAAGCAGGAGCAGGGTTTCCAGTAAGACTGTGACCGTCCTCCTCCCAAAACTCTTGCCAATCTTTTTCAGTTGCCTTTTTGTTTTTCTTTTTCATGATCGGATAATCCTTATCAAATGTGCCGCCTAGAATTGATGCTGCTAGACTCCATGCGTTAACCATAGCAAAATAGGAAATTGTTTACAAGACTCTCTGCTTTTTCTTTACCAAACTTCCCTGCGAGATATCCTCCTACTGGATCTAGTTTGGTCATGTAAGCATCAAAGTCTTTATATGTACTAGTATCTGTCCCACTTGGCCTTTCTAATTCTACCATTTCCTTGTATTTTGTCAAGTATTGTTTGAACATATCAAGATGTTCGTCTACCTTATCGAAGGTAGTATATCTGACAAATATATTTTCAGAAAAGTGATTGCCCATTTCAAAGAATCGATACTCCTTTTCTGCTTTTGGTAGTCCCTCTACAGAGAACAGATATTTTTCTACAGGATGTTGAAAGTCAAATACAATGATGACTCTCTTCTCTGTAAATCCCATCAAGTCCATACCAAAACAAGGTAGATTACTGCCTGTTTTGGGATAGATGATGGTGTTGTAGATGGAGGATTTATCACTCCATATGTCTACTTCCCTTGACTTAATAAAGTATGGGTTGGTAAAGATCCTAGCGGTTAAGTTAGTACCTTTACCTTCCCACTCTGCCCATGTTTCCTTGACTTTTAGGTCAGGAAAAGTTTCAAACAGAAGGGACTTGTAGTTCTTCCATAGATTCATCAGTTGGTTTCTCACCTCCAAAGTTTACATCTGCATCAACCTTGTCATAAAGATCAAGGAATGCTTGTTTTGTTTCATCATCAAAGCGGTTTACACATACTTCGATTGCCTTCTCTTTGTTCTTCCAGATAGCGTATGCCTTGACGATATGTACAAGACGACGTGTGGAAATAACTTCCTCAACACCACCATCAAAGAAGGTCTTACGGATGATGTCACCCCAATCTACAAGACGCTTGCAGAACTCTTTATCGTCACACAAGTTAGTCAAGATTTTCTCCTCAGTCTTTGGACTAGGATAGGACTGCTCAAAGGTCACTGGGAATCTTTCGAGGAAGGCTTCGTTAAGCACGTTAGTTCCAATAAATCGTCCGTCGTCTGAACCTTTACCTTTAGTGTTTGCGGTTGCGATGACGTTGAAACCGTTAGCTGGTTGGACGTAGCGGCCAATCTTTTTAAGGAAGACTCCATTGCCTTCAAGGATGCTCTGGAGACAGAGAATTTTATTACTTGCGAGGTCGATCTCGTCAAGGAGCAAGATAGCTCCCCGCTCAAGTGCCTCAATAACGGGTCCGTTGTGCCAGACTGTGGAGCCATTAACAAGACGGAAACCACCAATAAGATCGTCTTCATCAGTTTCAATAGTAATGTTTACACGAACAACTTCTCTCTTGAGTTGAGCACAGGCTTGTTCTACACCGAATGTCTTACCGTTGCCAGATAGACCAGTAATAAAACATGGGTAGAAAAGTTTTGACTGAATGATTTTCTTCACATCAGAGAAGTTTCCAAACTTGACAAAGTTAGGATTAACTGTTGGAACCAGATTCTGTTCTACAGGAGGTACAACAGCAGGAGCAGCATAGGAATTCTCAAGTTTTGCTTTCTTCTCCTTAGCAGTGAGGTTCCACTTACCTTTTGTTGTTTTGAACTGTTGCAGGTATTTTGTCACAGTTTGATATGTCACATCATGCTGAGCGCAATAGGCTTTGATGTGTGCAGATGTGATCTTGTTACCGTAAAGATCACGAAGATTGTTGATGAGTGATTCGGGATTCACTTTAGCTTCAAAAGGCATTGTTTGTTCTTGTCTATGTATACATTATAATGGAATGAGAGGTGGAATCAACCACCTCTGTGCCAGTTTGTCAACTGGTCTATGCGATGTAACTCATGAACTGACCTAGAACTTTCTTGTTCATTTTCTTTGCAGAAAGTGACTTCTTGAAAGCAGACTTGATCTGTGCTTTGGTTGCATCTTCTTTCACTTCAAAACTAGAATCAGAGTTAAGTGCGGATGAGGACAATCCGAAGTAGGCGTGGTATCCACCACCATCAGTAATCATGAGAGATTTTGTTTTTCTCCACTGTGCCATGATGGATTGGTGTCTATCATAATCGAAATCAACGTAACGACGAACGAAACTGTTGCAGTCACGAGTATCAATAACTCTGATACCAAGGAAATTGACTTCTGGAAAACGACCCTTGAGTTGATTGAGTAGTGCAGCAGTCAAATCATAGTATGCGTCTGCACAATGATAGGTCTTACCGTTTATGTCACGAATGAATACGTTACCATGTGCGGAACGTGTTCCCAAGTATGGTTCTTCACCTGACCTACCTTTGAACTCTTTATGAAACTTGAGAGGATGTGCTTCACCATCAGTAAGAGTGATGCACTGAATCTTCTGAACACCTGTTTTCTTTTTGAACTCAGGAATCAGTTGATTCAAGGAGACAAGTGCTTCGTTCAAAGGAGTTCCAGATAGACCCAAACGATTTGGGCACTGGTAGATAAAATTGCAGTTCCAACGACCACGATTGTCAAGAGAGTTTGTGAGTCTCCAGATGTTCATCATCTGTTTCTCTAGATCTCCTTTCTTACAATCACTTGTTAGAAACTCAACCATTGCGAATTGTGCTTCGACATAAAGTTGACCATCTTTCTTTTCGTGATGATCTGGTGGATACTGCCAATTTTCATAGTTACCAAACCTATCATAATTTCTCTCTCCACGATTCCACTCATTAGTGAAAGCAAATACTTGGAAAGGAATTTGAACTTTCTTACAGAACCAAATCAAATTGAACAACTGTTTGATTGTATCCAAGAGAACATTACTCATAGATCCAGACCAATCAAGGACAAAGATGAGTCCATGATTTTTACCATCAGGTAGAGTAGTGATCTTTTTGAATAGATCTTCGTTGTACTTGTATGAGTGAAGCTTTGTGCAATCAAGAACACCTGTCTTTGATACTGTAGCACGAGAGTATGCGTCAGCAGACTTGCGGCACTCAAACTCTTTTACAAGATAGTTGACTTCTTTCTGTGCAGAACGACGGAAGAGTCTGTACTCATTGTCAACACTTCCATAAAGATCCATAGGAAGACGATAGTTGTCTGCTTGTTGAATCTCCTGATCATAATGTTGTTGTTGCTTGATCCATTCCTCATTGAGGTATTGATGAACCTCTGCATTTTTGGCAGTAATAGTTCCAAGATTTAGTGTTGGAATGGTGCAGTATTCTGTATCGTAAATACTTGAAGTTTGTTTCTCATTATTCAAGTTTACCAAGTTATCTGAGAGAGTCTTGTCAGTGATAGTATCAAAATCACAATGCTCTCCTCCGATAGGATTGTAATCTGGTTCGTTCTCATACTCAGTAGTATCTTCTCCCAAGTCAGGACGGCCATCTTCAACATCACCATCACCATCAGATCCATCGAAAGGAATGGGATCACCTTCTCCTTCTCCTTCCTGATCATTCTTTTCTGAATCAATAAGATCTTCTAGAGTTAGATCTCCACCGCCTTGACCCATATCAAGACTATCCAATGAAACATTTACTTTGACTGGTTCATCAAATGTAGACTTCATGTACTCATAAAGTTCTTGAGCAAGTTTCAGAACCTCATCAAAAGTATTAGTCTCAAGTGCAGCTTCACGGAAATATACTTCATCTTCATCCATAGGAACGTCAACAAACTTTCCAATCTTGTGATGGATATTGAGACGGTCAGGAAGATTCATATCTTCTACGTCATTCTGATCCAACTCAAAGAAATCTTGATCCGATAGTTCTTTGTATCCCATGTAAAATGTCTTGACGATACCAGCGTACTTACGCTTCATCAACTTCTCAATACGAACATCCTCAAGGATGTTGACGAATGACATAGGAAGATCAGGATACTTGATCTTGAAATTCTCGTTAGGTGTGTAGAGTGCGTGTCCAACCTCATGTCCTACCAGAAGGTCGTATACGGTCGCAGAGGCCTTCTCCCACATTGGAAGGGTCAATACTCTACGATCTACATCAAAGGATGCTGTAGGGACTTTCTTGTTCTCGATGATCAAATCTTCGGTCGCAAGTAGTTTAGCGAGTTGACCTTTGACTTCGTAATTAACCTTTGTAAGCATTTGTTTTCTTGTCTATGTACACATGATAATCGACCCTGTGCCAATTTCAACCAACCATGTGCCAGTTTGTCAACTGTCTACCCTGACCATCTCAACGCAGTATCTAAAGCTTTCTTTGCAGTATTTTGTAATTTTATAACTCTACTCTCATATGTAATCGTAAATCCCAGCAGATCTCCTTCGGGATCATTTGGCATACCTACAGGTTGCACAAAAAATATTCCAGCATGTGCCACCGTTCTCCATTCCATGTCAATAAAACCTAAGTCCCTCAAGGCACATTCTAGTTTCAGTGAATGGCATCCATCTAATAGTATCATACGGTTACAAGACCTATGCTACTATGTAGAATACCTCACTTTTGAGAATCCATTCATCTTTTCAAAGGTAATCATATTGTCCAATCTATCTGTCAACTCATCAACCTTATGAGAGATCATAAAGATGTAAGCATCCTTGATGACATATCTGATAATCTTCACAAATTCATCTGTACCATTACTGTCCAGAGAACTGTCAAATATTTCGTCAAGAATGAGTATGTTTGTGGACGATGAGTTCTTCATCTTTGCAATATCACGCCATGTAAACAAGATAGCAAGGTCAATTCGCATCTTCTCTCCCTCAGAGAAAGATTCGTAACTGAATTTCTCATGAATAGGCGACTTAATACACTCATTGAACTGTTCATCCAATGTAAAATTGATATAGAAGTCCATCATCTGAAGATACTTATTGATCTTCTGATTCATGATAGGCAAATACCTCTTCATAATCTTTGCCTTGACACCAGAGTCTTTCATCATGGCGTTTGCAAAGTCTAAGTATTCAATTTCTTCGGTATGATCTGCTTTATTTGTCTCTACTAGTGTTAAATCATTTTTGAGGCCTCTAAGCGTGGCTCTTTCAGTATTTCTATTTGCAATTTGTTCGGTAATGTCTTGAACTTCTTGTTCATAAGTGCGGATTTGTCGTTGGTACTCAGAAATTTTAAAATTGTTGGTAGAAATGTCATGCGTTAGTGTTGAGATCTGCTTAGAAACATCTATAAACCTGGCCTCTTTCTTTTGTTCTTCGTTTATAGACTTTTGAAGTTCTTTGTAAGCGGAGTTAATCTCCTTTACCTTCCCTTCGATATCTCCAATCTTATTTAAGCGAAAGTCTTCCTCTATTTTCTGCTCACAGGTAGGGCATGATACGTTTTCCTTGAAGAACTGGTGTTCTTTAGTAATAATCTTTATCTTTTGTTCAAGTTTACCCTTGACATTATTGTATTTCTTAAGAGAAGATGAAGCAGATGTCAGAGTATCTAATTCTGGTTCATACTTTTCTTTAATGTTCTTAGATGTCTGGTCATTTTCATACATCAAGGATGAAGTATCCTTTAAAAGTGTGTCAATTTTACCTTGAATGTCTTTTATTTTCTTCTTGCCTGTCTTATCGAGGTCAGAAATGAAACTTTTTTGCATTTCAATCTTTTCCTCAATCAATTCTTTCTTGATTGTGAGTTCTCGGATCTCCGTATTCGCTTTACTCATCTTCTCACGGAGAATTTTTGACATTCCAGAGAAAATTTTGATGTCCAGAACGTCCTCTACGATCTCTCTACGGTGAGTTTGACTCAACTGCATGAAAGGAACGAACGTTGCAGCACCTAAAATGGTAGTTTGAGTAAAAGATTTGTAGTTTAGTCTTAAAATATTATCTTCTAAGTGTTGTTGCTGATCATTTGAACTAGCAAATTGATCTTGTTTCTTACCATCAATATAAATTTCAAACAAAGTTGGCTTCATACCTCTAACAATGGTATAAATTTTACCTTGAATCTCAAATTCTATATTAACTTCGCACTCTTTATCATTCACAGTGTTGACTAACTGTGATTTTTTAATCTTTCTGAATGGTTTGTTGTACAAAACAAAAGTCAGAGCGTCCAATATCGTGGACTTCCCTGCACCATTAGCACCAACTATCAAATTTGTAGGAGACTTTTGGAAACTAACAATTATAAACTGGTTACCAGTAGATAAAAAGTTACGCCACCGTATCGTCTTGAATGTTATCATAATCTTTTGGCGGAATCACAATGTCATCGGGTGTGATAATAACGTATTTGTATTTGTGTTTTTTACAGGTTTCGACAGCTAGCATATCATCTATTTCTACAACTGTCAACACAGTGGATTCATCCGCTTCTAGAAGCCCTGCATATCTAGTAGCATCATCTTCTTGCTGAAAAAGATAGAGAGCCTTCTGACCGTCATCATTAGTAACGGCATATGCCCCTTCTCCTTCGTGACCAGCAAGTGATAAGATGTACATTAATCTGCTTCGCAAGCTTCTAAGTAGACTTCCTTGAGAAGTTTTTTGACTCTCTCTTTTTCCAATTCAAAGTCAGAGTCCTCGATGTACTTATTTAGAAGTGTAAGAGTATCCTCAATCTTTTCGCCATCAAGATCTACTTCCTTGTCATTGATCTCGGTATTTTCCACTACCTTCAAATCTATTATACCAGCTTTCAGAAGTTTTTCAAGGAACTTGTCATATTCTAACTGACTCTTTCTGGATCTAACAAATAATTTTACAATCTTATCTTTGTATAGGTGTGCTTTGAATGTTGCAGCAGGGGTAGAATCAAAGTAGATCTTCTCATATATTGTATATGGATTCTGTACAAACTCAATCTCTCCTGTTTCAGTATCTAAGATATTGAATCCTCTCTTGTCTCCACAATCATTCCAATACATTTCATAAGGATTGCCTAAGTAAAATACCTGACCATCGTTACTTCTAGTGTGATAGTGTCCTGAGAATACAGTATCAAACTTTGCAATAATCTCTTTGTCAATACCACCTTGCTGAGTCATGCCTGGATAGAGTTCAAACCCATGCAACTCTAAATGTCCAAAAGCAATCTTAGCATCAGTCTTTTCAATCTCTGCACAAGTCTCTTTATAATTATCTTCACATATCCACGGTAACATCATTGCCTTAAATCCATTGATGTCATATGTGCCTGGAGTAGAGATAGGAATTAAGTTATCGTAGTGTTCCAGTAAGGAATCAATCGAGTTAATCTCATTCGTATTCTTGTAGTAGATGTCATGGTTTCCTACAAGTTGCCAAACTTTCACGCCCAGATTTTTGAACTTATCATACACATTCTCCCTTGCCCAATTAAGAGACCAGTAATCAATATTCTTACGATTGTCAAAAGCATCTCCCATGTGGATGCAATACTCGATCCCCCTTTTCTCTAACTCAGGGAAAAAGATATCATCATAGAATTTTTTAAAGAAATCGTGAAATGTTTTGCTACCTCTTCTACCACCAAAGTGAGTGTCCGTAATGATTGCTATCTTCATTTACCTTTTACATTCTGGATTGATGTGCTACTCCTAGTGACGTTCTTGATCACAATAAATTTATCACCAGCAAATGTCCCTGCCAGATTAACTTCAATCTCATCACCGTCTTGCCAATTCAAATCACCATTTTTTTTCGTATGGTTCATTGCTTCTTGGATCTGATCGATCACTTCATTCGTTAATTTCATACTCAATTTCAATAACTTTGGATGACCTACCAGTAGAGTTTGCTCTGGTTAGTCTTGTCATAGTGCCACCTAATGACCTAGCAATGTAATCTAATTCTTCTAAACATTTCTTTTCCAGATCCTCATAGGGATCATAATACCTATCAACCCTCATTGATTCATCTTCGTTTGTACTGCCTCTTTTATAGAGTTGTAGTCACTAGAATTACCGTAAGTATCATCAACGTGCATAACCTCATCAAACCCCGACTTCTCAATGATCTTTTCACGGATCTCCATTTGCTTCTTCTCTTTCTGGATCCGACGTAGAAAAGCGTAATGTATAATTTGAGTAAAATATGCAAAAGGGTTTGTGGACTTCTCTGGATTGAAGTTATGAATGTATTGGACGCAGTTTTCAATGCCATCAGATATCATGTCCTCTCTGAACATATAGTTCACAAAGTTTGGTTTGTATGATAGGTGGGTTGCAATTTTTACGAAACATTCTCCAAGATAGTTTGTGATTCTAGGTTTTGGATCACCCGCTTCCTCCGCCGCTTTTACGTCTGCTTTATATTGAACGATCGCATACAGGAATTCTTTGTTGTTTACATAGTGTTCGGATCGTTTTCTAGTACCTTTTGCGGGCATCTATATTACCTCTTGTGTTAGTTTTATTATACCTCAAAACGAGATACTTGACAAGTCATATAAAAAGATGTACAATAACTCTGTCAGAGTTCAAGGGAATGCTATGAAGCTTCGCCTTTCTTATAAAGCTTCTCAAGACTTTCTCTGGCCTTCTCGACTGAAATTACATATCCCATCTTCTTTGTTACCTTTATCTTCTCAGCAGATCCCCCATTCAAATTAGTCATAATAAATTTTTGATAATATTTTACTACTTCTGAGTCCTCGCGTGCCTCAACAACAGTGATGACTCTATCCATAGGAATGATAATGATATTGTCCGTAGGCATACTTCTTAGCCACGGCATCATTCTTAGACCTTCATGAGAACCATTCATACTTACCGTCTCGATTTCTACAGGATCACTGATAATCAAAACCGTGCGACCATTTTCATCTGACGGCATGACTTCACCGAAGATTTCCTCTCCAGATACTAATTTGATTGAAGCGTAGAAATCTTCTTCCATTTAGTCTTTCCCTATAATAGTGTTGTTTATAACCAAGTAGTCTATATTCATATTTAGAAAAGATTGAATAGCGTCCTCTGGAGTCTCTACTATGGGTTTACCATTATCATTGAATGAAGTATTCAACAATACAGGGACTCCACTGATTTTATAATACTCTTCTAGTAACTCAGATAAGATGCCTTCACTGACTGTCTGAATCCTACATGTATTGTCAACATGTGTTATTGCTGGAATCTTATCTCTCTTGTCTTTCTTTACCGTTTGAGAATACAACATGTATGGACTATCAATATCTTCCTCAAAATAATCCTTGAGATAGTCCTTAAGTATGACACCAGCAAAGGGTCTCCACTCTTCTCTATGTTTTACCTTCTCGTTTAATATATCCTTATTCTCTTTATATTTAGGTGACATCAAAATGGATCTATTCCCAAGTGCCCTAGGACCGAACTCAGATCTACCTTGATACCATGCAATAATTTTTCCGTCCTCTAAGTATTGTGCAACTTTTTTAATATCCAAACTATCTTTATATTCTGATATATCAATTTGCTTTGGTGTAGAGTATGATTTACCTAAGAAGGCAAGATTTTTAGGAATCTGAACTTCATTCCACATTGATGCACCAAACGCCGCTGCTCCAAATGCCAAACCACAATCACTTACAAAAGGAGTGATGTGAAACTTTCTATTCTTGAGAGTCTTTACTATTTTTGTGTTAGCATTGATATTAAGAAACACTCCGCCAGTCAAACAAATTGTTCCCTCTAAGTAATCTTCATTTAATCTTAACATTAATTCAGTAAGAGATTCCTCAAAATTGTATTGCAATAACTGAGCTTTGTCCGAAGAAGAAATTGGATAAGGTCTTGGATCCCTCATATCAAATAATACTTCTGGGAAGTGTGATCCAAAGTCATATAACTTTTGTATATGTTTACCAGATCCATATGCTGCAAGACCCATGATCTTTCCAGCAAAAGAACAATGATGTTTTGGGTCCATAAAATCTATTTCCTGTCCGATCTTCTTACAGAAAATATGATGTGACCAGTATTGATATAGTAATCCCCACTCACCATTGAAAGGGAAATACTTAAATTTATTTCTTCTCTTATCGAAAAGAACCATTGAGCATTTTTCTAACCCAAGAGACTGTCCTTGTGCCCAGTTGTGAGAACCACCACCATCAATTACAATACACACTCCATCATTGGATGGTTGAGTGAATATAGATGAATAAGCATGTGCTTGATGATGAGAAATATATCCTATCTCCGCATTAGGGAAAATTTTCTGTAGATACTCTTGAGGTTCATTTTTTTCTAGACTCCTTACCCAATCCTGTAAACCAATATCTACAAACATGACTAGGTTGATGTCTTCTTTATTAAGACCTTCTAGCACATAGTCTATGGATTTTTCTGGATATCTTCCATCATACTTTAAACCGCTAAGTCTTTCTTCCTGTATGCTACAAATATGTTCACCGTCTACAAATAAGGTTGCACCAGCATCATGTATATAACTTTCTCTATCAGATCCATCAAAGAGGATAGATCCATATATTCCTAAGACTTTCATTTTAAGTAAACAGTTCTAATTTCATAATTAAAGTTCTCCTCATTGTATATTTTAACACGCTCTACCAAATGATTCAATGTGTAGTTCTTTTTACCCTTGACAGAGATGTCGTCTGCGATATCATATAACATTGCTTTGTTCTTACCCCTTCCCTTTCTAAGGACCCTACCAATACTTTGTAGATTTCTAATTCTAGATTTGCTAGGTGATGCAAAAATGACGTTATGTAAGTTTTTAATGTTAATTCCTGTAGAAAAAGTTCCATAAGACGCAACAATGATCGCATCTGCTTCTCTATCGACGATAGATCTAACCTCTTCCCTCTCTTCACTATCAACTCCACCATGAACATAAAAGACTTTTCTATCGTTATCACTGTTGATTAAATTATATAGTGGTTCACCATGAGCCTCTACTCTACTGAATAGAACTAGGGTGTTACCCTTCAAACTTAAAGCAAGATTTCTGATGAATAAGTTTCTCTTCTCATGTTCTATGATATAATTCATCTCTTCCCTGTAATCATCAAAGGGAATTGCTGGATGTTTTAACAATACAATTCTGATATCCAACTTAGCAAGTTGACCTTTCTTCTGTAGATCTGATGTTTGAGTTACCTTGTAAGAAGGACCAAACAATCCCTCCAACACCCACTTGTGTGTTTGCGATCCACTCAGAGTTCCAGTAAATCCGTATCTATACTTAGTATCTCTCATCTTAGACATGATACCAATGAGTGACTTGGACTTGAATTGGTGTGCTTCGTCTCCTATGATCACATCAAACTTAGCAAAGAAGGTCTTATCCATAGTATAGATAGACTGCCATGTTGATATAGTTACACGTTGTTGTGTACTTTTCTTCCTACCTGCATAGACCTTATGACAATATTTCTCGACATCCCATCCATAATCTATAAAGTCCTTATACATCTGTTCTACAAGAGAGGTAGTAGGGACGACTAATAATATTCTTCTCTTTCTTCCTACATGATATCTCGCAACGGCATATATCATCAGGGATTTGCCTGACCCAGTTGGAGATATAATTAATCTTCTATTATATTTGAGTGCATCATACACACCCTCTATTTGATAATCTCTAGGTTTGAAACTAGAAATTGCAGTCATATAATCTTTCACACCTTCTAATGATATCTCCTCATTCTCTTCAAAAGGAGTACCATATGTTTCATTATTTTTAAACTCTACACTATAGTTTGCTTTTCTTGCCCAAGCAATAACTTTGTCTAACAGTCCTACATACAACTCACCTGTTGCAGTAGAGAACAGTCTGATCTTACCATCCCAATGTCTATTCCTATATTGCGGCATGTATTTTGCGCCAGGAACATCAAAGGTGAAGTAATCAGATAACTCTTGTTGCACATGAGGAGGTGCATCTACCGTGAGATGTACTTCATTTTTCTTGGCAATAATAAGATCACTCATATCTTTACCCATCTACTAGGATTTACTAAACAGAAATTACCAGCTTCTTTTCTAGTAGTAATTAAAATATCATATGATATTGAATATCTATTCTTTCTGCCTTTGTATGGTTCAACTTCATGATGAAGAGTAGATGGGAAGATTAATAATCTACTTTGTACAGCGTTGTATCGTTTCTTTCTTGAATTGCCATAAGTGGATTTCACATGAAAGATAGGTAATCCAGTTAAAGTATTTGGTTCTGGAGCATAGACCACTAGTTGGCCTGTCTCATTATCTTTCTCTGTTCTAACATAGAACACTGCACTCAAATGTGATTGACAATGATTATGAAACCCTACTCCGCCACCATTAACACACACTATAGGCCATGATTGTGGAATATAAATGTCTGAGCCTGGGTGGATATCTGTTGGTTCTATAGTAGCACCCAGTTCCTCTATGTATTTTTTGAGATGTATTGATATCTGTTGAGTCACCCATGAGAACTCTGGTTTTTCTGATATCTGCGAATCACCCAGTATCTCACCAGTAAAACTAGGAACAAAACCAAGATGTTGTACGTTCTTATGGTAAAATTTATCAATGTAATTTACCATACCCTCATGAACATCATCAGGTGTATCCAAATCTGCTTGATATACTGTTGTAGGAAATAAGTAATCAATCATAATCCATTCGTAAATCGCTGCCACTCAATGGCATTTTTAATTTGATACGTTCGATTCTGTATAACCTTGAGAATACTATCAAGATAATCCAACATGATCTGATAATATTCT
>Ga0066371_10000185_pt1 | contig 13698 bp, 14 predicted proteins | sample Knorr_S15_td_DCM_FD_71214 | JGI IMG/M metagenome (GOLD analysis project Ga0066371, IMG submission 71214) | Marine microbial communities from Southern Atlantic Ocean transect - Knorr_S15_td_DCM_ad_63m_LV_B | ecosystem: Environmental > Aquatic > Marine > Oceanic | place: Southern Atlantic ocean... | reverse complement strand
ACAAGTAATCCAAGTAGTAATGTAACTTTCAAACTACCTGCAGCCGACGGGACTGCGGGACAAGTTTTGCAGACGGATGGAAATGGAAATTTGACGTTCGTTGATCAAGAGGGAATGACTTTTTTAAGTTCAAAAAATATAGCATCAGGTTCTGCTGCGGTTAATGCATTTCATTTTAATAATGTTTTTTCATCGACCTTTACTCAGTATATGGTTTATTTTGACGTATATACTCCAACTGGGGGTGGTAACGTATTTTATGCTCAATTTGGAACAGCGAGTAATGGTAATATAACTACGGGTTATCAATGTCGTGGTGGAAATATGCACTCACAAGTTGGTACATCTAGTGGTACTAGTAAACAAGTTTATAATAGTGACGATGGAGTGCATCAATTAAATGGAACTTTAGGTAGTGATGCAAATTCTGGTTTTAGAGGACACGCAATCATAACTGATCCAATGAAAGCTACTTCTGATCAGGGTGTGACCGTAACTACAATATGTATGATGCACTATGGAGCTGGAAACCAAACATATAAATGGAGTGAGAGAGGATTCTCACAGGCTGATCATAACACAACACCCTCTGGAGGTTTTAAAGATTTAAGAATGGGTATTATTAGTGGTGATTCTAGTGGTGGTAATGTAACTAATACAAATGCTCAAACAGTATATGGTACGATGTCAATTTACGGAGTTAGATAATGAGCACATTAAAAGTAGACGCAATCAGACACAATAGTGCAACGAGTGATGCAATCACAACACATTCAGATGGAACAGCATCCGCAAAAATAGCTGATGTTGGAGGAAGTCAACTCTCTAATCGCAATCTTCAAGTCAACGGTGCGATGGTCATAGCTCAAAAAGCGACAACAGATACGGGATCTGAGGGTATAGCAACTGTTGATAGATTTGGATTATCGACGGGAGGGGAAGATGAGGACTTGACACAGGCACAAGTTGATGTTGCAAGTGGAACTACACCATTTAGTTTAGGATTTAGAAAAGCATATAAAATTACAAACGGAAACCAAACAAGTGGTGCTGGTGCTGATGATAGAGCTATTGTTCATACCACCTACGAATCACAAGATATTGCTAACTCTGGTTGGAATTACACTTCGAGTTCTGGTTTTATAACATTATCTTATTGGGCTAAGTCAAGTGTCGCACAGACTTTTTATCTAGCCTTGACAACTCATGATGGATCAAGTTATCGTTATGCCACTCCAATTACTTTTACTTCTGCAAATACTTGGACTAAATTTACTCATAAAATTCCTGGCAATTCTAATTTACAATTTGATCAGGATGCTAATAGAGGTTTACAAATGTATTGGACATTGTTTAGAGGAACTAATACTACTGATAATAGTTTCACTATCAATCAATGGGCAGCATACAATGGTTCAATAAGATATCCAGATATTACGTCAACATGGTGGACAACAAATGATTCAACATTTGAACTGACGGGAGTTCAATTTGAGGTTGGGGACACACCGACTTCTTTTGAGCATCGCAGCTATGGAGATGAACTCAGACGTTGCCAACGCTATTATGAAGAAACATATGTGATGACAGATGCAGGTAATAGTTACATAAGAGTTCCTGTTTATTGGAAAGTTGAGAAAAGAGCTGCTGGAACTCCATATGTTTATGCAAAAAGACCTGATGGAGTCGGTTCGGGCACCATAAATAAATGTTATCAAGGATCTGGTGAAAGAGATGCTGAATGTAGATACTCGTGGACAGGAGGCACAATGTTATTTAATACTGGTAGTTATAGTAGTAATACAGATTATCTTGGACAAGTTAAAATTGATGTTGGCTCGTTTTAATATCTTGACACTTCAAAATCCTTGATATATAATAAGTAAAAAAAATAATTGATTATGGAAGTGACTGATCATCAAACTCATTTAAAATCTGTAACAGAGCAAGCACAAGGTCTGGTAAATGAAATACAAAATCTTGAGGCACAAGCAAAATCAAAAAGAGATATGCTTTTAAAACTTCAAGGTATTATTGAATACTTACAACAAACTGGTGTTGAATTACCAAAAGAAGTCCCTGCTCCACCCGAACCACCTGCGACAGATTCAGAGCCAGTTGAATCTTGATTATAAATAGAAAAAAAAGTTAAAATTTAGATGGCATATATTGGTCGTCAGCAATCATCTGGTTCGTTTATTAAACTAGATGATATAAGTTCACAATTTAACAATAGCACAACTGTTTTTAATTTGACAGTTGGTGGTGAATCTTTTTTTCCTGGCAACCCATATACATTATTAGTATCTTTAGGTGGAGTAATACAGGAACCAATTAGTTCTTTTACAATAGTTGAAAATCAAATAACTTTTGCAGCAGCACCAGTTTCAGGTGCTAACTTTTTTTGTGTAGTTCTTGCTACAACTAATGTTACTCCATTAACATCACTAACCATAGGAGCAAGAGCAGGTTCACATTTGTTAGACTTACACGGAAGGTCGATGTCTGTAGCAAGTCGTGATGGAACAGTTCACGCAATCGGTTTTAACCTAGCATAAATAAAAAGAAAGCTAATCCAATATAATGGCGAATAGATTCCCGATAATACTGAATACAAATTCAAATCAACTTCAAGAATTATCAGCGACTGATACTTTGGATTTGACTGGATCTGGTTTGAATCTGACTGGTATTACTACATTATCTACTTCTGCACAATTAAATTTAGGTGGCGGTACAAATATAAACACTGGAACAAGAGGAGATATATTATATTATGACACGAATGGTAGAATACAAAAGTTAAATTTAGGTACATCAGGTCAAGTTTTAAAGTCAAATGGAACTGATTTAGTATATGGTGCAAGTGCAGCGGTAGCAAACGTTTACTATGTTTCCACAACTGGAACAGATTCAAGTGGTTTTGGTTCTTCCGTAGACTCTGCATTTAAAACAATTAAATATGCCTGTTCTAATATTGGAACACCAACTGCTGCAAATCCTGCGATAATTTTCGTAAAGGCAGGTACTTATGAAGAAACATCATTACCTATTGTAGTCCCTCCAAATACTACAATCGCAGGTGATAGTTTAAGAGCAACAATAATTAAACCTAAAGCAGGTCTTGATTCAGGTGGTTCAGTTCAGAATAATCGTTCTACTATGTTTAGAATGAGTGATGCAACTGTATTACAGGATCTTGTGATGGATGGTATGGGTGGATATACACCAGGAAGTCCTGCATACAAACCTGAGAGTGCAACGATTGGTGGAACTTATCTTGCATTAAACGCTGCAAGTCCAATACTTACAAAATCTCCATACATTTATAATGTAACTTCTTTTGGTCAGGGTGCTACAGGTGCTGTTCTTGATGGATCATTACATTCAACAGGAAATAGAAGTATGTTATTTCATACTTACACTGCTGTTCATAGTGATGGATTAGGAATATTCTTAAAAGCAAATGCGAATGCTGAAATGATTTCAACATTCTCATACTATTGTCAAGTTGGATATGCTTGTATTGGTGGTTCTAAGATTCGTTCTCTTAACTCAAGTAACGCATATGGAGAATATGGTGTTTACTCTGCTGGATTTGATGCTGGTGAAAGTCCAAATCAAGGAACAGTCAGAGGTATTATGCTTACCTATGTCGGAGTTCTAGGTCAATCATTCACAGATGGTGAGCAGATAACTGGTGGTTCATCAGGTGCAACTGCATATGTTGTCAATGTTCAATCAGAACCAAAAAGAATGTATGTGGTTCAGAAGTCTGGTACATTCTCTGCGAACGAAACTGTTACTGGTGGAAGTTCTGGTGCGACTGCAACGATGGCTGCTGCATCAGTTGAAACTAACCAATCAGGAAGAATTCTAGTTACACAATTTTCATCATCTGCTGACGCTGGAGACTCTCTACAATTTGCATCAACAGATGGTAACGCATATCAAATACAATCTGTAAGTTCAGTTACTGCAAATAGTGTCGCATATCATGTATTAGTATTTTCAACATCAAGAGCAACACCAGTTGCATCAGGATTGACAGTTAATGTTAGAAAAGAATTTAGTTTGATTCGTCTAACAGGTCATGACTTCCTACAAGTTGGTACTGGTGGAACAGATACTACAAACTGGCCAAATAACCCAACACAAAACCCTGCACAGGCAGACCAAGTAATCACAAATGAAACCGATCCTGGTCGTGTTTATTATACTGCAACAGATGATTTAGGTAACTTCTATGTTGGAGACCAATTCAAAGTAGACCAAGCAACGGGTAATGTTACACTTGACGCATCAGCATTTAACTTATCTGGTCTTGAGTCATTAAGACTTGGTTCAGTTGGTGGTTTGATTGGTGCTTCAATCAATGAATTTTCAACTGATGGAACTATGTCACAAAATAGTGACACTAAAGTTTCAACACAAAAGGCAGTTAAAACTTATGTTGATACATTAGATGGTATTACACCAGTTGGTGGAACATTTTCACTAGCAGGTATATCAACAGTCACAGGAACGACTCTCTTTACAAAGCAATTAAACGTTTCTGGTGTTACCACATTCCACGGTAATGTTAGTTTCTTAGATGGTGATCGACTCCGCATCGGTGCATCGAATGATTTTGAATTATATCATGACGGAAACCATTCTTACATCGCTGAAAATGGAACAGGTGATTTAAAAATACAAGCAACCGCAGGTAGTATATTCTTACAGAAGAACAATGGCGAGGAGATGATTAAAGCTTCTGTTGATGGTCCTGTGGAATTGTACTTCAATGATGGGAAGAAGATCGAAACTACTGCGACTGGAGCAGTTATTACAGGTATATGCACTGCAACATCATTTGAGGGTGATGGTAGTGCATTAACAGGAATAGCAGCAGATAAAATATTTGAAGGGAATACAGAAGCAGAAGTTGTAGATACAGGTTCAGACGGGCATTTTAAAATTACAACTGAGGGTTCTGAAAGACTTCGCATCGACTCAAGTGGACGATTATTATTAGGTCTTACTAGTGATAGTCGTACAACCAGTATGATTATCTCAGGTAATACTTCAGGTGCTACAAGTTTTGGGATGTTGAATCTTGATATAGGTACTACATCTGTCTCAGCAGACACAAATCTTGGTATTATACGTTTTGGTGCAACAGGAGATAGAAGAGGTGCTGATATTAGGGGTATGGGTGAGGGTACTTGGAATGCAGGTTCAAGTCATCCAACAAGATTAGCATTTTATACATGTGCTGCTAGTGCAACATCACCAACAGAAAGAGTTCGCATCGACTCAGCTGGTCAAGTATTACCAGGTGCCGACAATGCACAGAACTTAGGTTCATCAACCAAGAGATGGAAAAATATATATTCTGCTGACTTACATTGCTCTAACAAAGGTTCAAAGAATGATGTGGACGGAACTTGGGGCGACTACACAATCCAAGAAGGTGAAAGCGATTTATTCCTCATAAATAATCGCAGTGGCAAAAAGTATAAGTTTAATCTAACGGAGGTTAATTGAATGCCAATATTTGTAGGAGCAGGTACATCTAGTTTTATGATAGAGGATGGAGTTGGTTTATCCAGACTAACTACCACTGAGAGAAATGCATTATCAGGTGCGAATTTACATCAAGGACAAATAATTTATAATACCACAACAAATAAAATAGAATTTTATGATGGTGCCAACTGGGCTTCAGTTTCAACACCCTTTACTGCAAGTGGTGGTAATTCAAATGATGGAGGAATTAGTGGTGGTTATAAGTATCACACATTTACAAACTCAGGTACTTTTACAGTTACTGCTGGTTCAACAGATGCAGAAATATTAGTCGTCGGTGGTGGCGGTGGCGGTGGAGCACATAATAGCGGTGGCACTGATGGCGGTGGCGGTGGCGGTGCAGGAGGAGTTGTCTTAGCTCCTTCTGTACCACTTAGTCCTGGCACTTATAATATCACTGTAGGTAATGCTGGTTCTGGTGGTTCGTATAATACAACTGAAAATTCAAATCCAGGTTGTCGTTCAAAGAACGCACCATTTAGTGGACAGTCAGGTACAAATGGTGGAGACTCTGTATTTGGTGCATCATCTCCTAACGCTATTAAACTCACTGGAGAAGGTGGCGGTGGTGGAGGATCAGGACCTAATGCAGGAAACCAAGATTGTGGTGGATCTGGAGGTGGTGCAGGTTCTGGAGGAGGTCCAGGTACACCTGGTGCGACAGGAAACCAACCAAACCAAAATCCTGGTTTTAGTGGATCGAAATCACAATATGGAAATCCTGGTGGTAATGCACCAAGTTCTCCAATATTTCTTGGTGCTGGTGGCGGTGGTGCTAATGGCACTGGTGGTGATGGAAGTTCTGGAGGTCCAGGTAGAGGTGGTAATGGCATACAATTACCTTCTGCTTGGGACGCTTCAGCAATCGGATATGCTCACGGTCAGGGAAGATATTATGGAGCAGGTGGAGGTGGTGGAAATCAACCAAACGTAAACACTTCATCCGCAGCAGGTGGAGCTGGTGGTGGAGGTAATGGACATACAAATAACACAGGACCAAATCCTGGTGCTGCAAATGGTAGTGGTGGTGCTGGTGGTGCTGGAAACCCTGCTCCTAGCTCTAGAAATTCAGGTGCTCCTGGTGGTAAGGGTCTTGTAGTAATAAGGTACGTGGTGTAAAATGAATACGTTTTCAAAAGTCAATTTACAAAATCAAGTAATAATGATTGAAGAGTTTGATCACATAGGTCAAGCTGAATTTATGTACGGTGGTAACTGGTTAGAATATCATTTGTCAGATTCAACGGGTGATATTGGAAAAATTTATAATCCAACACATAACATTTACACAGAAATTCCACCAGTTGATATTGTGGGTGTTGCGTGTTCTTCTTGGATTTTGAATACCACTACTGGCATTTATACTGCACCAATATCACATATAGGATTAACAAGCACACAGGATGATGCAGGTCTAAATTACTATTGGAAAGAAGCAGACTATCAAGCAGATAATAATACAGGTTGGGGATTGACAACAAAATAAATTTATCATATAATAAAAATAAAAAATGTTTTATGATGAAGATGGTATCTATGTGATAGATGATTTCATCTCTGAAGAATCACAAAATTTACTTGAAGAACTCTTTATAAGTGATGTTGATTTTCCATATTATTATAATTCTGCATCAAATGGCACGAATCAAGAAGAAAATACAAGAGTTATAACAACTAAAAATACATTTGATCATAGTCAATTTACTCACCTTTTATGGTGGTTGAATAACGATGATTTTTTTTATGGTGATAGAGAAAATTGTTTTAGAGAATCTAATCACTATAAAAGAGTTATTGATATATTTAAAAATTCTTACTATGAATTTTTTGGAGATGATAATTTTGATATACTGAGAATGAAAGTAAATTTAAATACAAGTCATCCAAGAACAAGAAAACTTTTATCCCCTCACGTTGACTCACCACAAAAAATGTGGTCATTAATATATTATGTGAATGATACACCAGGTTCATTTACATCAATTGGTAAAGAATTTTATGATGGTAAACCAAAGAAAAAATTTACGGTAAGTAGAAAAATAGAGAGTAAAAAAGGTCGTTGTGTGTTATTTGATTCAAGAAGATATCACTCTGCTGGAAAATGTCCGCAAGGTAAAATTAGAGTGGTTGTAAATACTATGATTGGTAAATTAAATGACCTATGATGTAGCGATAAGTACTTGGCACGATGCTTCCATTGCATTTACCAGAGATGGTGAGTTAGAATTTTTATTGGAGTCTGAAAGATACTCACATATTAAACACGATGTGATGTCTGATAAATGTCTGAATGAATCAAAAAAAATAAAAAATTTTGATGAAAATATTCCTCATGCGGGATTGGGTCAAGATTCAACTCATCATCTCTATCATGCTATGCATTCATTTTATGATTCTGGTTTTAAAGAAGCAGTCTGTCTTGTAGTTGATGGAATGGGTTCAGAGGTATCATTAAATGATCCTAAATTCAAAAAAGGTTCATATGGTAGAGAGTGTATTAGTATCTACAAATTAAGTTATCCTACTAACGTTGAATTAATTTATCGCATAGTATCTACTCCATTTGAATGTGATATTATTATTGAAAATAATACTACTCAAGTATCTAGAATGATAAGTCCAGCATTGATGTTTCAAAAAACTTGTCAAAGTTGGGATATGAACTGGTATGACGCTGGTAAATTGATGGCAATGGCACCATACGCAAACGAAAAATTGAAATTAAAAAAAGTTTTTCTTTTAAATGAAAATGATATTAGAGATGTAAAAATAGTAGGTGAATATAATTCATTTCAAGAGAAAGCAAATTTTTGCAACTGGTTACAAGAATACTGTCAAACTTGGGTAAAGAAAATGATTATACAAGCAGTAGAACTTTCTAATTGTAAAAATGTAGTTTTATCTGGTGGATATTTTTTAAATTGTACATCAAATAGTTTTGTTAGAAAAAATTTGTCACCTGAAATAAAAATTTTTATAGAACCAATATGTGGAGATCAAGGAGTATCTATTGGATTATCAAAATACAAATGGTATGATAAGACAAAAAGTAAAAAGATAAAACCTCTTAAAAACATATACTATGGAATGCATAGAGACATTGATATTGATGGTAGAAAAATTAGTGTTAAAGATATTGCCGAGTTATTAAATCAAAGAAAAGTTATTGCTATTTTTCAAAGTAGATCGGAGAGTGGACCAAGAGCATTAGGTAATCGTTCAATACTTTATGATCCAAGAGATCCAGATGGTAGAAATAAGATTAATAAATTGAAAGGAAGGGAAAATTACAGACCTCTTGCAGGAACAGTAATACAAGAGCAAGCACATAAATGGTTTGATATGAGTTATGTAAATGAGTCACCTTATATGCTTTATAATTTAGAAGTTTTATCAAAGGATATCCCTGCTATATGTCATATTGATAATACTTGTAGAGTGCAGACCTTAAAAAAATCATTCAATCCTCATTTTTATAATCTAATTAAAGAATTTTATAAAATAACAGGAGTACCAGTATTACTAAACACATCCTTCAATCTTGCGGGAGATACTATAGTTGAGACAATTGACGATGCGATTAATACTTTAAACAATAGTGATATTGATTATGTTTATTTTCCAGAAAAGGGTTTAATAGTATGAGTACAAATTTTATATATCAAAAGAAAAAAGCACTATCTAAATTTTATTGTGATGAATTAATTGATTACTTTGAAGAACAAATAAAAAATGGTGATGTAACTCCTGGTCACGTATCTGAAGATGGTGCCAGAGTAATTTCAAGACCTCATAAAAATAGTATTGATTTTGATTTTATAATGCATCTACCTGAAAATCCACTTCATACTACATTAGAAATAATTTTAGAAAAAAATATAATTGAGTATGGAAAGAGACATACATTTTTAACTAAAATAGATCCTTATAGAATATTTCCAAACGCTAATCTTCAAAAGTATCCTCCAACAGGTGGATATTTTACTGAACATTGTGAATATGGGATGAATATACACTCTAGAAATCGTGTATTGGCTTGGATGTTTTATCTAAATGATGTTACAGACAAAGGTGGAACTCGTTTTCCACAACAGAATATTACATTAAAAGCAAGAGCTGGTGACTTGTATATTTGGCCAGCATATTTTACCCATAGTCATCATGGTGTTGCCTCTCCTAGTCAGGTTAAATATATCGCTACTGGTTGGATTGATTTTTTCATTGACCCCAATAAGAAAGGATGCTATTGATTGATATAAATAAAGATAAAAGTTTTTAAGAGATGCCATATATTGGTAATAGTCACGTTGTAGGTGATCACACTAGTAATTTTAAAGTATTGGATGATATATCGTCTCATACTGCGACTTTTGATGGATCTGTAGCTTCTGTTGTATCTACTAGTGCTGAGACAATTAAAATACTAAATCATCGTTTTGTACAAGGACAGAGAGTAACTTATAATAATGGTGGTGGTGGAAATATTGGAGGACTTACAAGTGGCACAGCATACTATGTAATTTTTGATACTACTCACACAATTAAATTAGCGACATCATCAACCAATGCGATTAATAGTAATGCTATAAATTTAAGTTCAGTTGGATCTGGCACATCTCATACTTTAACAGTAGCATTTGATGGAACGAATACAAAATTTAAAATTACTCATAGCAGTGGTAGTTCACCTCGTATCTCAGATGCAACTCAATTACAAATCGCAATTAATAATGTAGTACAAAGACCAAACAAAAATGATGCATCCTTCACAGAGGGATATGCGGTTGAAAATAGAAACATTATATTTAAAACAGCACCTACATCGAACGATGTATTTTGGGGAAGTTTAATCGGAGAGGCACACGAAACTTTTGATATTTCAGATAACAAAATCGATACATTCACGGGTGATGGTTCTACAACAAGTTTTACATTATCAAGAGTTCCCCCTAGTAGTAATGATCTTGATGTTACATTAGATGGTGTTACTCAACATCTAACTGCTTTTCAACTTAGTGGTAATGAAATTACTTTTTCAACAGCACCAGCTAGTGGTGTTGCTATTCAAGTAAAGCATATTGGATTTGCAGGAGCATCAACAAGTACAGTCACTGGATTTTATGGTAGGACAGGTAATGTTACATTACAGAATGGTGACTTATTAAGAGGTGATGGATCTTTATTAACTGGTATTGATGCAACCTCACTTAAAGATTCTGAAGGTAATATAAAAATTCAGGCATTAACAACTGGTGCTACTCACACTGGTTTCTCAACGATGCAGAATTTGAGAGTGACAGGTATATTGACAGTTGGCACAAGTTCGATTGTTTTAAATGATACAGCGAATACGATCCAAGTTGGCACAGCATTAACATTAGGACATACACAAGGTTTACAATTCCATACTCAGAATTTACATTCCGCTGGATTTGAAATTAATCAGATTAATGCATCTGGAATAATAACAGCATCACAATTCAAAGGTGATGGTTCTGAACTTACAGGTGTAAGTGGATTTGCAACAGCACTTAGTTCTGATAAAACATCAGTCTTGAGTGATATATTTAAAACTCATAATACATTTAATATGGGTGCAGGTTCTTCAGTTACAGTTCAATCTGATGCAGGATGTGGAAATATCGCATTTTCTAGATTGAGTAAAATTGTCGTGGGTTCTGGGTCAACGCTTCACATTGGAGCAGGAACAACATTTATAATGGATGTTTTAAGTTTGTTTGATGATTAAATATAAATAAACAAAGAAAAAGAATTAATTAGCAATGTCAGAGATTAGAGTTGATAGTTTTAAAGCAGAGGACGGTATAAGTGCTCCCCAGTTCCCGAATGGAATTCAGGTCACTGGTGTTGTTACTGCCACAACTCTAGATACTACTGTTCCTTTTTTGAACGTTGGTTCAAATGCAAAATTAGGAGCAGCAGGTGTTGTAACAGCGACATCATTCACTGGAGGTTCGTTTTCTGGAACAACTATTTCAGGAACGACAGGTACATTTTCAGGAAACGTAAGTGTTGGTGGTGTATTGACATATGAAGATGTTACAAATGTTGATTCAGTTGGTATTGTTACTGCAAGATTAGGTTTAAGAGTCCCTGATAATGTATACAGTTATTTTGGAACAGGTAATGATCTTAGTATAAGGCACGATCAAGCAGGTGGTAATCATAGTTATATTTTCAATCACGGATCTGGGGTATTAAAAATTGGTAGTGATACTCAATTTATTATAGGTAAGACATCAAATGCAACCTACATTCAAGCTAATCCAGATGGAGATGTAAAATTATATCATAATAATAATCAAAAAATAGCCACTAATAGTGCGGGTGCAACTGTTACAGGAACTGTAAGTGCTGATGCTGCTGATATAGATGATTTTGTAAGTGTTGGTAGTAATATTCATCTGGGTAACGCAGGTATAATAACAGCAACATCGTTTATTGGAAATGGTGCTGGATTAACTGGTGTTGTCGCAGTTCCAACTGGAGCGATTATGGCTTGGCCAGTAGAGAGTGCACCATCTGGATTTATTCTGTGTCATGGACAAGCAATTAGTAGATCAACATACTCAGATTTATTCAGTCTTATAGGTGTTATGTATGGTGCTGGTGATGGAAGTGCAAACTTCAATTTACCAGATTATCGTGGTCAGTTCTTAAGAGGTCGTGCTAATGGTTCAGCAAATGACCCTGATAGAAGTTCAAGAACTGATAGGGGAGATGGAAACGGAGGAGATAATGTAGGTACAAAGCAAGATTATGGTCTTCTTCAACATAGTCACGGTAATAATAGTAATGGAACTAATAACCACGGTTTCAACACTAACAATAATAATACTGGTGCTTTCTCAAAGTCTGGACACAGTTATGGTGGTACAAGAGCATCATCTCACGAAATTATTACAAATTCTTGGGGAACTAACCACGCAAATGTAAGTGGTCACGTAACTAACAATGAGATAAGACCTATAAATATCTACGTCAATTGGATTATTAAGTCATAAAAATGATAATTACTTGGAAAATAGAAAAATTAACCCGTGACTTATCAGATGGGTTCATAAAATATGCTTTGTTAAGTGTAACCGCATCTAAGGGTGGTTTATCTGCAATGATGAATGCGACTTGTTATTTTGAGAAACCACACGACTTAGAACCTTATGAAGGTTTGTCAGAAGCAAAGGTGATGAGTTGGTGTTTAGAAAGAATAAATCTTGAATCTGTAATAAATCCTAGCACAATGAATGTTAAAGAGTGTGAGGATACAGTAAAGGCTGAGTTACAAGAAAAATTAGTACCAACACAGAAAGACGGATTTCCTTGGGAAGGAACATAGTTGACAGTAGTGATATACTAAGAAAATATTAAATTTATAAATTATTATTTTAAGATAGAAATGAATTTTACAATCTACTCAAGAGATATGTGTGGTTACTGTGAAAAAATAAAAGAGGTTATGGACTTGACAAAACAAGAGTATGTGGTGTATAATTTAGATGAACACTTTGATCGAGATTCTTTTAAGGAGGAATTTGGTCAAGGAGCAACCTTCCCTCAAGTGTTGGTTGATGGTAAAAAATTAGGAGGTTGTTCTGACACAATCGAATTCTTGCGAGAAAATAAAATCGCATAACAAAGACATAAATAAATCAACCGACCACATTGACCGTGGTTTTGAGTTGATACTCTCAGGAGGTAAAAGAAAGAGACCTAAATCATTTCGTCTGTTGTTAGATAAGATGATTTCTTTTTTTAACAAGGACATAAACATTCACTTTGACTTTTATGTGGATGTAAAACCAAAAAAATAATCTCAGGAGAATTATGTTAGCAGTAAGCATTGTGTTCGCAGCATTTCTGTTCATATTGTTTCTAATTGTAGGGGTAATAGGAGGATGGGTTGCAAGAGATTACATGATGAATTATCAAGAGGTTGAAAAAATTCACCCAGAGATGTATGATAGAAATGGTAATATAGTTCCTGACGAAATTGTAGCATTCCGATTTGAAAATCATGACAACAACGACGAAGAAGACGACTAAAACAGTTAAAGCAAAAGCAACACCAATACCCAATCTTCCAAAGATTCCATTTGCGTTTGAGGT
>Ga0066371_10000183_pt1 | contig 13725 bp, 10 predicted proteins | sample Knorr_S15_td_DCM_FD_71214 | JGI IMG/M metagenome (GOLD analysis project Ga0066371, IMG submission 71214) | Marine microbial communities from Southern Atlantic Ocean transect - Knorr_S15_td_DCM_ad_63m_LV_B | ecosystem: Environmental > Aquatic > Marine > Oceanic | place: Southern Atlantic ocean... | reverse complement strand
GACCAACATAGGGTCTTTACCACCGAGCTCTAAGGTACAAGGAATCAAGCGACGTGCAGCCACTTGAGCCACTTTTTTACCGACCGCGACCGAGCCCGTGAAGGTGATCTGATCCACCTCTTCACAGAGGGCCGCTCCAGTCTCTCCTCCGCCTGTGAGGATCTGAAAGACCCCGCCAGGGAGCCCTGCCCCTTGCGCCAACCGAGCTATCTCCAGGTTGATAAGCGGGGTCAATTCACTCGGTTTCAAAAGGACTGCGTTGCCAGCTAAGAGAGCCGGGACAACCTCACTAAAGCCCAAATCTACGGGGAAATTCCAAGGGCTGATGATGCCCACAACCCCTCGCGCTTGAAAGTTCACCACGCCGCGCTTGTGTTTGATGAGGTGAGCCTGAACGGGCTGATCAGACAAGAAACGCTCAGCGTTCGTCAGATAGTAACGTGCGCTGTCAAAGCACATCACAAGCTCGGTGAGCGCATCGCCGCGCACCTTGCCAGTCTCTTCAATGAGGCGATTGGTCAGGTCTTCTCGCGCGGCGATCAGAGCCTCTAAGACGCGCTGAACAGAGGCGATTCGCTGCCTCAGGCCACGCTCGGCCCAGGTCTTCTGGGCGGCCCGTGCGCGCTCCGAGGCATTCCTCACGCGCTCTCTATCAAAGACCGGGACCTCGGCGAGTAACTCACCGTTGAGCGGAGAATGAACCGGGATCACTCCTCATCCTCGTCTTCATCGTCCTCGTCTTCCTCGTCCTCGTCCTCGTCCTCGTCTTCGTCGCCATCATCCTCGTCTTCATCGTCCTCGTCTTCGTCTTCGTCCTCCTCCTCCTCCTCCTCCTCGTCGCTGGCGTAGGCCTCATCGCGACCACGCACGGGGGGAATAACAGACGGGACCGCTCGAGCAGCGCTTGTGTTCAGAGGAATCGGAGCGGTGCGCCCCTTCGGGGTGCGGTCACGCGCAGACTTCGCAGACGAGGCGCGCGCCGGCTTAGCCCGGGTCGTTCGAGCGCTGCTAGAGGTCTTTGAAGGGGTAGCCTTCGTGCGCGCCTTGGAGGCTCGCTTCGAGCTCTCTTTCTTCTTCGCTTTGGCGCTCTTTTTAGCCTCTTTGTCGCTCTTCTTCTTGGTGCTTACTTTTTTCGTGTCTTCCTTTTCCTGCGCCTCCTCCTCATCGCTCGTAAAGCGAGGTTGACGCTTCTTAAAGCCGCGAATCGTCGTCGGGGTGGGGCGGCAATTGGGGCGAGCAAAGGTGCCTTTGCAGGTCAACCCAAAGACGCCATCACGCATCGCGACGCGCATACGAGGGTCTTGCTGGAAGAACATCCGGAGGAGCTTATTCGGCTGCTCTAGCTCACCATTCTTCTCGATTGTGTGGTCGATATAAGCGTCCTTCACACGGACCGCTGCGTGGATGTCGACGCCCCACTGCTTCATCTTGGATTTGGGGGGAATCGTGATGACGCTTTGGTCATCGAACTGGAACTCCACGTCACCGCCCGAGGCGCCCACGTTGGCGAGGTGAATAACGGTGTCATCCTGCTTGCGGCGGGGTCCCCGCTTCTTCTTCTTAATCCCCATCGCGCTCGATTTACCGGCCTTGATCGTGAGCTGAAGTTGCCCCAAAGACATCGTGCTCAGGCTCAAGGGACCGAGTTGCTTTGTGGGGACTGTTGGATCGACCAATCGTGACTCAGCGAGGTCCAAATCGAGCTCAGCTTCGAGGCTCGACATGTCACCACCGTAGGCCACTTTGATGTCTTTAGCGCCCAACACCCCCCTCAAATCAGCCCCAATCTTCGACTTGAGGATAAGGCCCATGCTGCCAAAGCGGAGGTCTGCAATCTCGGCTATCTCGAGCTCAAAACGCTCTGCTGAAGAGAGAAGATGTCCGCCAGTCACTTGGCCACCCTGAACATCAGCTTCAAAGGTGACGTCGACCACATTGTCCAAGAGCGATAAAAGTGAGGCGCTCGCCTCAAGCCTCTGCACCTGAAGCATGCCGCCAGGGCGACCATCACTCCCCTCGGGACCCACTTCTGGTGGCATCTTTAGAGCGGCGTCAACGAGCTCGACGCCACTCAAGCCAGAGAGTTCCAGCTCCGTGATGCTCAGCTTCCCCCCTGTGGCCTGACTAGCCTTTACCTCGACGTACTCTCGCAGCTCATCTTCAGGGAAGGTTAAGAGCGTGAACATGAGTGTTAAGAGCGAGAAGGCGAGGCTGTAGCCTAGGCCCTTAGCGAGGATCTTAAGGATACCCATCAGCCGTCCCTCTTGGCGTCTTCTTCAGACCCCTTTCCAGGTTTTTCTGCGCCCTTGTAGTAGTAGGTAGAGACCACAATCTGCGCGTTCTTTCTCGCGATGCGGCCGTCTTGAAAGTCGCGGGTCACGTCCATCTCAGTGACGAAGAGCAAGTCCTCTGTCTCCTCGATCTTCTCCATCAGCTCATAGATAGCCTTAAAAGGGACTCCGTCAGACAAGGTGATGGGTTGGTCCCTTCGGTAATAGCCCGTGTCGATGTCTTTCTTCTTCTTACCCTTCGCCTTTCGCTTCTTCTTCTTCTTCGAAAGGTAGGTCTCTTGCGTCTGATCGAACTGCATCACATCAGCCAGCTTCTTCGTGCCCTCAATCTCCCCCTTACGGTTTCGAGCTTGAAAGCTGATGCGTTTAGCCAACTCATTGACCGCCAACTTTAGGTTGAGGTCGGTGTTCTTTGCCGCCACCTCGCGCATGGCCTCAGTGGCGGCCGTCGCTTTCAGAAACTCGCCGCTCTGCGCATAGATCTGAGTCAGCGTATCCCTGTCTTCTTCAATGCGATCCTCGAGGCTCGACACCTCCGTGCCCACGATGAAGTGAAAGACGAAGATGATGGCCCCGAAGAGGAGCGCGACGAGGAGCCCCACCAAAAAACGTTCACGCCGCGACATGCGGCCTAGGCTTGCTGCCAGTGACATTATTCGTCCTCCTTCTTGTCGTTCTCAGCGGATTTTGCGGCGCAGTCCACGACCACTTTCAGCTGAAAACGCAGCCAATCTTGACGGTCACCAAAGCTGAGACGCGTGGTGTCGCTGGTTTCGACGCTCTCAAAGCAGCGATGCTTTTTCAGTTCACTCGTGAAGGCCTCAACGGCTTCGATGTTGTTAGCCTCACCTTTGACAAATGCGCTCTTCAAATCGATTTGAACGTTCTTTAGCTCGACGCGGTAGCGGTCTTGGTCCTCGCCCTCTTCCGCCTCCTCACTCTCCTCCTCCTCACCCATCACCTCAGGGGGCGCAGGGGGGCTCTCTCTTAAAGGCGCCTTACTTTTAGGGGTCACAAGGAGGGGCGCCTTAGTCGGAGAGGTGCCTGGCAAGAGCTGCATCTTCTCCGTTCGCTTTATCGCAGGTGATTCAAAGCGCGCCTTCGCGTCCTTTTGGATTTTATCGGACTGATCACCATTCCTACGCGAGAGGGCGTTGCCGCCTCGAGAAGGCCCCCTGAGGATAGGAGGTGCGGGAGTCCCAGGCCCGGGAGCCATGCCCTCACTTGGGAGCTTCATCTCATTAACGAGGGCCTGTGCCTCAGTGATGTCGTAAAAGGCTCTGAATGCGGTCAACTCTGGGAAGATGGCCTCTGCCTCCTGCTCAGGAGGACGATTCAAGCGCTTCAATACGAAGTCAAAGTCGTCTTTTTTCTCACCGAGGACCTCTTTACTGAAGTCCTCTAGCTGCGAGACTAAGACGCCATGATTAGCCTCGAGCATCCTGAGGCTCACCACTTGGCGAGCAAAGAATGTCGCGAGGATGAGCGCCGCCATAGTCAGCAACCAACCCGCTTTGTCTCGAAGGGCCTTGAAGTCAGACTCAGAGGCAAACTCGCCTTTCCTGAAATTGATGCCCTTATCGAGGCCTCGCACAAAACCGAGCCCCAGCGCAGCAGCCATAGGCATGCTTCGCTCTTGCTCTGCAGGCAAGACCATCTTGCTCCACCCCTGAGCAGAGATCCTGGGAGACTCAACGCTCACCCCAAGGGCCTGTTTGAGGTGTGCATCAAAGCCCGCCAAGCGACTGCCTCCGCCAAAGACAAGAACGCGATTAACGCGCGTTCGCCAGCGGTTTGCATGCGCATGAAGGGTCAAACGGATATCGCGAATGCAGGCGTTTACAGGCTTAAGCGCAAGGTCCACGCTCTTTGCGTGCTCAGCCTCTGACACATCTGGCGGAAGGTGACCGTCGAGGCGCAGCCGAGTGTGCTTGATACTCTCAGCTTTGGCGTAGTCGATGTCGAAGCCACGCATCAAGGCTGAGGTGACGTGATGACCTCCTCGAGCGATCGTCCGCGTCGTGCGGACGCGCCCTGCCTGCATCACTGTCACGCTCGTTGTCTCATGACCAACATCCACCAAGGCAGTGCAGCCCTCACTCTCATCGCCCAAGTTCGCGAGTAAATGCGCGTAGGCCATGGTGTCTAGGGTGACTATCTTGGGGTCGATATCAGCCGATTGAAGCTCGGCTAAAAAGTCAGAAAACCACGTCTTATCGACCGCAGCGCAGAGCAGGTTCGCGCCCTCTGGCCCGCTCTCAAGGGGCTCGTAGTCATAGACCAAATCGTCTATCTCAAGCGGTAAGAGCTCCTCGAGCTCAAAGCCTAAGACCGTGGCGATCTTCTTATCGTCTGAGAAGGGTAGCTCCAGCTCACGCGTCATGGCGTGGCGCCCCGCCACGGCGGTCGCAACCACCTCAGGCGTGCGTATGTCGCGAAGCAAGGCCTGAAGCGAACTCGTCTTGTCGGCGCTCAAGAGCTTCCCTTCACTTCCTCTGGGGAGGTGATGTTCGGCCACCTCGACCAGAGAGAAGCCGCGCAAGGTCGACTCCAAAACAGCCGCTTTAATGGACCAGGTCCCAATGTCGAGGCCGATGACTGTCTGTGCCATGGGTTCCTCCTAATTCACGTTGTGGTAGACCGGCTCACCGGTCGCCAAGTCGTAGATGGTCGTAATCTTTCGTTTGGTACCCTTGAACTCACCGGTCGCCTCAACGCGCACCATCGTCGAGAGCACGCCGAGGTGTTGGTTCAGGGTTCGGTTGTCGATGGGTAAGGTCTGAGGGACCTGCATCACCCGCGGGAAAGCCCGCATAAAGGAGATGAACTTGCCCATCGAGGTAAAGGGCGTGGAGTAAGCAGCCTTCTTAAGCTGACGGCAGGTGTCCAGTGACAAGAGCGCTTGGTCGACCACGGGGAGCTGCCCTGGGAGGTAATTCCAGCAGAGCTGATACTCCAATGTCGGGTCAGTGATACCCTGGCAGATCACCCCTTTAAGGGTCCCGAGGTCAGCGTCATTCACGTTGAGTTTGCCCGTGGAGAAGACCGTCAGTTTATCGCGAATCTGACAATAGACCTCAGGCGCCATGCCCGCGACGAGCTGAACCTCACCCACTGTGTCCATCTTTGCGTTCTTAACCTCGTAGTCCATCCCCGAGTAGTCCCGCCCCTCATCACCGGCGCCGTCGATAAAGTTACCAGCAGCGTCAACGTCGGTCCTCAGCTCATCACTGTCAGTCCAGTCCATGACGTTGATGATGACGTCGAAGATCTCCTCTTCGCTATCAAACTGACCACTCTCAAGCATCGGGCGAAGCAGGCCGTAGAGCTTCAAGCCCAGCTGCTTCCTGGAGGTCTGCAGCTTGTTTCCAGTAACGGGTCCAGACGTGCGCGGCTTTTTGCTCCCCACCTGACCCAAATTGCTAGGTGGATCGCTCGCAGCAGCATTCAGGTTGGTGCGGCTGTCTTCAGCGCTCACAGCGCACTCAAAGCTCCCCTTCTTGAACCCAATGGCTTCTTCACTTGAGAGGTCCAGGACCTGAAGCCCAAAGAACTCAGCCCTCCCTGTTGCGAAGATCTTCGCAAATTCACAGGCCTGTCGCCAGATCTCGAGGCGACTGCTCTGGCTCTTACCCATCATGGAGAGGACCGTCTTTAGCTGCGGAAAGATGCGCTTCGCATTCACCGCCAAGGTCGCGATCTTCGAGACACTCCGGGCGTGATAATAAGCCTGAGTGCTCGCCGTGACGTTGCCCGCCATCCAGATGTTTGCGCGCGTGTTGTAAGCAAACTCAGTGGAGAGCGCTCCCATGACCGCCATAGTCACTAAGACCACCAGCAAGGCCACCCCGCGCTGGGTTCCAGGCACGTCGGAGCGCACTGTCTGCCGCGCAGCTTCAGCCGTAAGACGTGTCGCCTCTCTAAAAGAGTGCGGACGCTGGGGTGTGGGAGAGTGGGTCATCATCTTAATACCAGAGGGGCTCCGTGACCATGAGCTCGACCTGGGTCTCCATCGGATACTTTCGCTCTTCGTCGTCCTCAAGCACCAAGCGAATCCTTACACGCGAGGGTAAAAAGAGCTGGTCTAAGACCTCATTCTCAATCTTATCGATGGCGCTCTCACCTTTGTTTGCGGCCATTTCACGCCCCAAAGAGTCAGCCATGGTGCCCGACTCATCGGTGCGAATCGCGTTGAGCTCTTCACGGGCCTGCAAGAGGAGCTTCATGTCCCCACGCTTCTGCTCGGCGTCCTCGATGAGGACATCCCAATCGCTTCGCCAGTCCTCCTTCATCTCATCGAAGTACTCGATGTCGAAGTCATCCACGCCACGCACGGCTACTTGCTCCGCGCCACCTTTACCTGGCTGGTCATCGATGAAGTACTTCACCCGACGGATAATCGCGCGATTCCCCTCTTCATCCCGGTCGAGGCGATACTCAACCTCTAGCTGGTCACTCTGCTCGACGCCGCGATGAATCGGCTCATGGCTCGAGGTGTTGAAGATGATGCTATCGCTCTCCCCTTGAAAGAGGGTCACCGTCTGCTTCTCTTCAGCCTGATGAAGGCTGACGTAAGCCATCGAGAGTTCCCGCTTAAAGCGCATCAAAAAAACGCGCGCCGCGTGATAGCGCTCGTGTAGGACATCGGCACGCTTCTGACTCCTGAGCGTGATCGAGAGGCCGCCATAGGCCAAAATGCCCATGGTGCCCAAGACAGCCATGGCGACGGCGACCTCGATCAAGGTCATGCCTAGCTGCCTTCTGATGCTCATACGCTCTAGGAGGCCCAACATGACTACTGCTCCTCTGCTTGAGGCGTAGCGGTGATGAAGGTCTCAAGCTCGAGGGACTTCCGAGCGTTGCCGCGCTCATCCCACGTGATACGGACGACCATCTTGCGTGTCGTCTCTGCGGCTTGCTTGATGATCTCAGGGATCATCCCCTCAAGGAAGGGGATGTTCTGACACATCTTTTGAATGTTCATGCCGCAAAGCTCGGCATATTGCGGGTTCAAAAGAGCCGCCAAGGCGCCCTGTGCGCCCTCCATATTTGGGTTCTGCGTTAAGGCGCTGAGGGGATCTCCTGCCACATCATTGCCGCTGGCGCCGCCGCTACAGAGGGTCGAGACCAAGGGTGACTCCATCACTGAGCCAGCCTCTTCGGAGGCTGAGACGATGTTGTCGCTGTTGATATCTAGGGCAAAGAGATCGTACTCGCAGTCAAAGCGGTCAAAGCCCTTAGGTAGCTCGCAATCTTCACCCTCTTTGGAGTTATCAGGGAAGCCCTCGAGGCGGTACTCCTCCTCAAGATCCAAGATGACGCTGTCAGCCAACTGCGTCGCGGTCGTGAGGTTGAACACACGAGAACCGTAGAGGAGCGAGGAGCCTTGAGAGCTCGTGATGGCGGCCATAAGAAAGGCCATGATGGCCATGGCGACCATCACCTCAAGCAAGGTAAAACCACGACGCATCATTCGCTCTCCTTAGCGAACTCATTGGGCGACAAAGCCTCCCCGTGTCGCGTCACCCTGCCCATGAGGCTATCGAGAGAGAGCGTGATAGATGCCTCAACCTCTTCGTCCGGTTCAGGTGCTTCACCCAACCAGACGTAAGCGCGCTCTGCGTACCCTCCAGGGAAGAAGTGAATCGCAACCCGTCCACCTTCGCGCGGCCCCTCGTGGTTCGAGGTCATAACCCCGGTGACGAGGATCCCTTTAGGCAAGGTGCGCCGACTCAAGAGGTTATCTTTGGCGGTGGCGTAGCTGGCTTTTGAACTCTGAGCACGACGGCGAGGGTCGAGGCCAACAGGTCCAAGGTCCTCGAGCTCTTTCCCCTTCTCTTCAGCCTCTTTTTCTCGGTCCGAGGCCTCAGCGACCGGGTCGCCCTCGGGTAAGAAACGCGCGCATGGGTCATCCGTCTGAAGCTCTTCGCCCCAGAAGGTCGACTCATCCATATCGATAACCAACCTGTAGGGGCGATTATTGATGACAGCCAAGTTGTACATATAGCGCATCGCGCCAGCCATCATCCCCGTCGCGCTCTTCAAGTCAGCGGTCCGGATATTAGCGATGGCCACTGTCACGCTACCGACGACGATCGAGCCGATGGCGATAACCACGATCAGCTCGATGAGCGTAAAGCCCCTGCGTGCAGATCGATCCCCTGAGAGGCTAGAAACCTCCCGCTGAAGCAGAGCATGTCGCTTCTGCGCACGGGGATCGAATATCCGCACGCTCAGTCGTTACAAACGTCGTCGTCGTTTCCGTCGACTTTGTCGGGCCCCTTCGAACAGAGGTCGTAGCGATTGTCGTTACCGCGACTGGCTGGGTAGGAGTAGAGCAGATCTTGCTTCCAAGGATCGACCAGCTGCTTCTCTTTGACCATCTTGGCGTCCAAGACCTCTCGGAGGTCCGTTGGCCAGTCATTCTCGACCGCGTAAAGCTCAACAGCGTTCGCCACTTGGCGGAGCTGGGCTTTGGCTGCATCAACCTTTGCCTTCTCCATGTAAGTGACGACAGAGACGCCGATGGCCGAAGACAGAATGCCGATAATGGCGATCACGACCATGATCTCCAAAAGCGTCATTCCGCGTACATTTGAAATCCGATTGATTCCCTTCACTGTGGGCTCCCTCCTCAGGGTCCAAAAAAACTAACCGAGCCCGCCGCTGGCGAAGAGCTCATTCATATTCATCATGGGCTGCAAGATTGCGAAGACGAGAAAAGCCACCGCGCCGCCCATCACCACAATCATCACGGGCTCTAAGACACTCGTCAGAGCCTGTACCTTTGAGTCGACATGCGCCTCATAGCTGTCTGCGACATTGCCGAGCATCGACTCAAGCTCACCGGAGCGCTCGCCGATAGCCACCATGTGGCAGACCATCGCGGGGAACTCGCCTGATTCGCGCAGCGTGTCCGCGACCGCGCTCCCCTCTTTGACCGCCTCGCGTGCCTTCTCGATAACCGATGCGAGCACGTGATTATTGAGAATCGACTCGACGATACTCATCGCTGTTAAAATCGGGACACCGCTCGCCAAAAGAGTCGAAAGCGTGCGCGCAAAGCGAGCGACGTTGAGCATGCGGATAAGGGGGCCGAAGATAGGGACCTTTAAGGTGAAAGCGTCCCAGGATGGTTTGCCTCCCTCGCTGACACGCCACCGATTGAAGGCGGTTATGCCGCCGCCGATAGCGAGGAAGATGAAGAGCCACCAATCGCTGACGAATTCACTGAAGGTGATGAGGATGCGCGTCACAGTCGGCAGCTGGGCGCCCATCTCCTCGAACATCTCAGCCATCTTTGGCACGACGAAGAGCATCATCAAAGTGATGATCACGCCCCCCAAGCCGACCATGATGATGGGGTACATCAAGGCCCCCATCAGCTTGCCTCTCAGGCGGACCTGCGACTCTGTGAGGGTCGCTAGCCTGTCGAAGACGATGTCGAGGTTACCGGAGGACTCCCCAGCGTTAACCATGTTCACGTAGATCGGCGGGAAGACATTGGGATGGGCTTGGAGCGCATTGGCGAGAGATGAGCCCTCGCTGCCAGCGCGCTTCACCTGGCTCATGACCCGCTTTAACTTTGGGTTGTCATGCTCGTCTGTCAGGGCTGCTAGAGACTCCACCAAGGGGATACCCGCGCGGCTCAAGGTCGCTAACTGACGCGTCATCTCGGCGACCTCAAGCAAGGTGATGCGCCGCATCATGTCGCTGAGGCTGACCTCTTTACTGCCAGTCTGCTCACCACCGACCTTACGACGCTTCCCTCCGCGGTCGGTCTCCACGTACTCGGACATATAGATGCCCTGACGCTTCAAGCGATCCTTGAGGTCGCGGGGGCTATCAGCGTCCAGCACACCGTTGGTCTGCTTTCCCTTCTGATTAAGCCCTTTGTACTCGTAAATCGGCACCTTGGACTCCCCTAGCGGTCTTCAGCAGTGACGCGCATGATCTCGTCCATGGTCGTGTGGCCGCTCAACACCTTGGCGATGCCGTCGTCTCTCAAGGTGTTCATCCCGAGTTCAACAGCGCGCTTTTTGATGAGCGAAGAAGCCGTGTTCTGCATCACGAGAGAGCGGATATCGTCATCGACCTGCAGGAGCTCATGGATGCCCCAGCGACCGGCGTAACCTGAATCAAAACACTCGGAGCAGCCTGTAGCACGGTAGATTGTGTGCTCAGGGCCAACGCTAGCCGGGTCAATACCCAACTTTCGGAGCTCCGCCTCCATGGGCGTGTAGCGCTCGCGGCACTGCGTGCAGACGGTACGAACGAGGCGCTGCGCCATGACAGCGATCACCGATGAGGCCGATAAGAAAGGCTCAACGCCCATATCGGTCAATCGAGTAAAGGCGCTTGGTGCGTCATTGGTGTGCAAAGTGGCGAAGACAAGGTGACCCGTGAGCGCGGCTTGGATCGCATTTTCAGCGGTCTCGAGGTCTCGAATCTCACCGATAAGCACGACGTCAGGGTCCTGACGCAGGATAGCCCGCAGACCTCGTGCGAAGGTGAAGTCGATCTTACGGTTTACCTGCATCTGCCCGATCCCTTGGAGCTGGTACTCCACGGGATCTTCGACAGTTAGGATGTTTCTATCGGGTGTGTTGATCCTCGATAGCGCCGCATAGAGGGTCGTCGTCTTACCCGAGCCTGTTGGGCCTGTGACGAGGATGATGCCGTGAGGTCGCTCAATAAGATCGGTAATCGTCTCTAAGTTGTGCGAGAGGAAGCCAAGAGACTCAAGGTCGAGGATCACCGAGGATTTATCGAGGATACGTAAAACGATGCGCTCCCCGAAGGTGGTCGGAACTGTTGAGAGGCGCAGGTCGACATCACGACCAGCAATCTTGATGCGTATGCGGCCGTCTTGAGGGAGGCGCTTTTCCGCGATGTTCAAGTTGCCCATGATCTTGATGCGGCTCGCGATCGAGGCCTGGAAACGCTTCGGCGCTCTCACGATCTCTTTTAAAACGCCGTCCTTACGAAAGCGCACCACGATATCGCGCTCATAGGGCTCGATATGGATATCTGATGTGCGCTCTTTAATCGCCTGATTCAAAATCGAGTTCACCAATCGAATGATCGGCGCCTCGTCATCTTCATCCAGGATGTCTTTGGCTTGATCGTCTAGGTCGTGGGCAAGGCTACCGAGGTCTTCTTCCTGAAGGTCACCCACCACTTGGTCCGCGCCGGCACGACGGTCAAACACGTGATGCATCGCCGCGCTGATCGTGGCGCGCGCCACGACGACCAGCTCGACCTCTCGGTTGAGAAGAACGCGAATGTCATCGATAGCAAAGGTGTTGAGAGGGTCAACAACGGCCAAGCGCACCGTGGTTTCATCAGCCAGAAGGGGCAACATCTCGTTCGAGCGCACATAGGAGAGAGACATACGGCTGACCAGCTGCGGGTCAATCTCATCAGCCTCAATCTCGTCGTCGTACTCAAGATCGAGCTGCTCAGCCAAGGCTTTGGCCACGTGATCTTCTGTGATGGCCTCCATGTCTAAAAGGAGTTCACCAAGGCGTGAACCCTTCTCGACTTGAAGCTCAAGCGCGCTCTCAACGGACTCAGGAGACACAACCCCCATATCAATGAGGATCTCTCCGAATCGACGCTCGCCCATGATCGGTGTTGAGGCCAAGGTCACCTATTTGCCCCCTTTATCTTTGGTCGCTTCGTAGGGGTCATACTCGATGTCGTGCGTCTCCGGCGGCCCCACGGTGTCAAAGTCAGTCGACTCAAAGACCGACTCCTCGTCGAGTTCTCTCTCGCGACGCGCGCGGTTAACCCTGACGTGGATGCTCTGGAGGAGGCCTACTTTCTTTCGGTAGTCCATCTCGCCTTCGAACTCTTTTTTGCGCATCGCCATCATGCGGCTGAACTCTCGGAACTCTTTCTTGCGCTGCTTGTGGATCTGCTTGAGATCGCTTGGATCCTTGATGACGTGCGGGATAATGATGAGGAGCAAGTTCCGCTTCTCAACCGTCGTGGAGGTCTTGCGGAAAAGGAGCCCCAAGAGCGGCACGTCTCCCAAGAAAGGCACCTTCTCCACCGACTCCGTCTCGCTGTCTCGCATCAAGCCGCCGATGACTACGGGCTGACCATCGCGAACGACGACAATATTCGAGATCTTGCGTTTGGAGGTGATCGGCGCTTCAGCAAAGAAGCCCTCGATATCATCGATGTTCTGCTCGATCTCCAAGCGCACAAAGTCACTCGCATTGACCTGAGGCTTAATCTTAAGGGTCAAGTCGACATCAACGTACTGAACTTGGCTCCCGAGGCCGCCAAGACCGCCGAGGCTCCCTAGGCTTCCAAGGGCGCTGGTCGCTCCGCCTCCGGCGAGACCAGCCAAGCTAGAGAGGTTACCCAGGCCTCCAAGGCTCTGGTTCCGGTAAGGCTGACGCTTACCGACCTGAATCTCAGCTTCCTCGTTCTCTACGGTCAGGATGTGCGGCGTGGAGAGGACATTGACGTTGCTCGTCGTCTGCAGCGCCTGGAGCGTGAAACCAAAGGCTGGGATAGAGAAGGCGCCGCCGGTCGACGCGCCGTCACTGCCAACACCACCGGATAGATCAACCATGGGCCCCTGCATACCGATCGCGCCACCACCTGCGGTGAGCGTCGAGAGGGCGCCTTGCACATCGAGGCCAAGACCACCTACACCGAAGAGTAAGGGCACTTGTTCGCCAGCGATGTCGACATCAGGAACGCCACCAGAGCCGCTGAAGCCGATATCCTTCTGCTTGTTCTGGCTGATCTCCATGATGATGGCTTCGACGTAGACCTGCTTGCGGCGCACATCGAGCTGTTTGATGACCTTCTGAAGCGAGAGGTAATCCTTAAGAGAAGACTCAATCACCAAAGAGTTCGTCGGCTCATACGCGGTGATTTTAACGTCACCCTGAAGGAGCGCGCCGCCCGATCTGCTTGAACTCGACTTGCTCTTCTTCTTCTTGCTCTTGCTCTTGCTCTTGCCTCGTTTTCCCTTTCCGCCCTTGGACGATGAGGCGAGGCTTGAGAGGGTCTGAGCGATCTCATCGGCCGCAGCATTCTCAAGGCTGTGAATATGGATTTGACCTTCACCCGGAATCGGGACGTCAATCTTCCGAAGCAGCCTGTCGATTTTCAGATAGGAAGAGCGACTCGCGACAAAGATGATGGAGTTCGTGCGCTCATCCGAGAGCATCTTAGTGATCTCGACACTGCTCACGTCCCCAGAGGCGCCGACGACGCTCGACGGGCTTGTCTTCGCTTTCCCCTTGCGTTTGGACTTGGCGCTGGTGCTCCTCGCAGAGGAGCTGCCTCGAGACGAGCCACCGCTGGACTGAAAGAGATTCTGCAGCATGCTCAGCATCTCAGCGGCGTCCGCGTACTGGATGGGGCGTATCCAGATCTTCTCTTTCCCTACCGGCACATCAAGCTCTCC
>Ga0066371_10000182_pt1 | contig 13738 bp, 12 predicted proteins | sample Knorr_S15_td_DCM_FD_71214 | JGI IMG/M metagenome (GOLD analysis project Ga0066371, IMG submission 71214) | Marine microbial communities from Southern Atlantic Ocean transect - Knorr_S15_td_DCM_ad_63m_LV_B | ecosystem: Environmental > Aquatic > Marine > Oceanic | place: Southern Atlantic ocean... | reverse complement strand
ATCCAGATCTTCTCTTTCCCCACCGGCACATCCAACTCTCCAATGAGGGTCAAGATGCGCCGAATATTCGTGCCAGTGTCCGTGATAATAAGCGTATTGGTTGGCGCATAGATGGTTAGGTCTGCGCTCTTCGTCTTGAACTTCTCAATGACAGGGAGGATCTCCTGGCCTTCGATGTGCTCAAGCTGAATCAAGCGAGTGACCATTCGGTCGTCGTTAGGCCCTTTTTTCTTCGTGCCGTAGATCGGCGCGCCCTGCTGCTTAGCCTCGCCACTAGGGACGATCTCTAGAAAGTTCCCGTTCGGGACAATGGTCAGCGCGTTAGCCTCCAAGGTGCTCAGGTATGCCTTGTAGGCCTCGTAAGCAGTCACAGGCTTCGGGCTCAAGATCGACACGGTCGCGCTCTTGTTCGCTCCGCCTGCGAGGATGAAGTTCTGCTCGGTGATACACGAGATGAACTTGGTCAAATCGCCAAGGGCGATGTCATTGAAATCCAAGCGTATCTTGGTGTTAAGCGGGAGCTTCTTGCACTTGACGCCCTTTTCAAAGTTCGTCTTCCACTCGATGACATCCTCTGCGTCCTTGGAGAGCTTGTCCTCAGCGCTCTTTGCGCTACCCGACAAGTCTTTAGGGTCAAAGTCGAGCTTCTTTTTGCCGCTCGATGTATCGATAACCCCGGCCTTTTTCGCCTTGGTTCGTACAGGCCCATCGTCGCTCTTACTCGAGGTCGAAGGCAAAGTGCCCGGACGTGATTGCGCCATCGCCGACGAGGGCAAGATACCCATCGTCACGATGCACACTGTAAGTCCGCTTGTTATTATTCTGCTCATGCCATGCGGCTCCCGCGCAGGTGGATGAGGTGACGAGACGCGCTCGCCATCACTTAATGCTGTAGTTGAGCTGCTTGGGCTGGCCCCGCCGCTCGATTTCTAAGTTGATGCTCGAGGAGTTTTTAAGCTGCTCGAAGAGATCCAATGCCTTGTTCGGGCTATCAATGGCCTTGCCGTTGATCGACTTGATAACGTCACCGGAGCGCACACCGATGGAGCGATAGAGGCTCCCCGGGCGAACACCGACGAGCTTGAAGCCCTCGTACTTACCGTTGCGGTAGTTCGGCACTACGCGTGCCTGCCGGCCAAGCTCCGAGAGGTCCTTGAGCTGCTCATCAAGCATCCCGCGGTCGATTTGGTAGTCGTAGGGGCCAGTCTTCTTCACGCCCTTTGAGTAGTCTTTGCGTCCGGGCCGTTCCGATTTACTCTTCTCTTTCTTGGGCTTCTTCTTGTCGCGAGATGGGCTAGCACTCTTCCCGCGGCGCTTGGGACCCTTGCCGCCCTTTGCTCCCTTGGGTCCCGCCTTCGCCCTCTCCGTCCAGAGCTTGACGACGGTCATCGCGACGCCCTCTTGGATAATGATATGCCGCGGAGCAATGGTGACAATCTTGGCCTTGCCCTCCATGAATTCCGAGCCGATCCAGCCGATCTTATTTTCACCATCAATGCTGAGGGTCGCCATGGATTGCTGCGGGTCTGGACTGACCAGCGTCCCCATCAGATCGATAGGCAAATCGCTCTCCTCGAGCTCACCATCTCCCGAGGGCTTGATCTCTTCTTTCTTCTCCTCGGACTCCTCCGAAGAGGCCGTGATGTCGTCCTCCATCGGGTTGAGGTCAAAAACCTGACGCTCGACGAGATTATCTCGCGCGTCTTCGTCACCCGGGACACGACCCCGCTTGGCAGCAGCCGCTTGGCCAGACTCAGCTAAGGACACATTCGGCGACGCGGGTGCCACAAAGAGCATCCCCTCCGTCACCTCGTTGACGGTCAAAGCGCTAAGCCACGCCAAAAGCGCGAGTGCGCTGAGGTTCACCGCCCAGAAATGCTTCTTAAAAAGCCCGCTCATGAAGCCCCCCAAACGTCGGAAGAGATGGCATTGTTGGCGCCGCTTTCCCGCTTATTGTGTGTGCCTGTGAGTGTGCTTGAAGTCATGAGTCCCATGGTCGTCGGTGAGAACGGGTTGACCAGAAGAAGCAAAAAATGGGCCAACTTGTTCCTTTGGGGGCTTAAAAGGGTCTTGTGCTTGAAAAGCCTGGGATTACTTGGAGAAAAGGGCAGGGATTGCCCCTTACGCGCGCGGTCCTTTTGCGCGTCAAAATGACACGCGCACCTTCCGATGTCGGTCAGGGTTGCCATTTTGTCAAAGTAACCCTACGAACTAGGTATGATGAGGATCCAAAGTCACACGCTCACTCTCGCGCTCGCCCTCTGTGCGCTTCTCACCAACCTCTCTTGTGCGCCCTCAGGGCCTCCAAAGCCGTCGAGCACTCAAGCTCCTGCGGCACCCAAGGCAGAGAGCGCCCCAAAAGCAGCGAGCGCTCAAGCTCCTGTAGCACCTAAAGCAAAGGCCACCCAAAGGTCAGCACAAGACAAAGCAAAGGCCCTCAAGCGACGCGTAGAGAGACCCAGGGCAGCAACAGCACCTCGCGATGCGCTGCACATCCTGCGCACAACGGGCTCAGTTGAGGGCCCTGTCCCCTACACAATCGTCGCTCCGGCCGAGGGACCAGACGATGCCCCAATTCTTATCGCGCTTCACGGCCGCGGAGACCGAGCAGAGGGCTTCTCTCGCCTAGTCGAGCGCTTGAGACTCCCAATGCGTGTCATTGTCGGTGAGGCGCCTATGCGCTTTGCCATGGGGAGCGGAAAACAGTGGTTCGACATGAAGGCTAAAGAGCGACCAGAGCAAGTCGAAGAGCGGGTTAAAGACATCATCAAGCTCAAGGATAAAGTCGCCGCACGATGGCCTAAAGCACCCAAACCCTTGCTCTTGGGCTTCAGCCAGGGTGCCATGCTCGCGCTCCAGGTCATCGCTCAGGAACCCGAACATTTCGCGGGGGCTATCGGACTCTCTGGCGCCCTTATTGAGCCCGAGAAACTAAAGCCTTCAACCCTCGCACGCCCCATTTTGATGAGCGCTGGTAAGAGAGACAAAATCATCCGCGCGGAGGAGAGCGAGAAGGGAGCTAAGGCTCTAAGAGCCCTGGGCCACCAGGTCGACTTATTCCTCTTTGATGGCGGGCATACGGTGCCTAAGGATGTGATGCGTAAAATCCGCGCGTTTTTGAAAGAGCGACATCCAGACGCCTTCTCTGGGGGCAGCAAAAAGTAAGCCCGGTGACGCATACACGTCACCGGGCTATAGCCCTTGCCTAAGACCCGAGGGCATAGGTGCTAGGCAGGGACACGGGGACTCATTGGCATTGTCCATCGAGGCACGCCTGCGTCGAGGCACACTGCTCAGAGAGTGTGCAGGTCACCTTTTGATGGCAGTAGCCAAACTGACAGATGCCCGCATCTGCGCAGGGACGCTCTGTGTCACAGAGCTCAAGGCACTTTCCGTCAAAGCAACCCTCACCCTCAGCGCATGTTCCAGAGCCTGCGCACTGAATCACAGGGGAGGTATCAGCAAGACAGAGCCCTGCATCGCAAATCATCTGCTCCGAGCAATCAATGCTCTCAGCGCAGGTCGAGAAACACTGCCCTTCAATGCATACACGCTGAGGGCCACATTCGCCGTTAAAGGTGCACACGACCTCAGGTGAATCAGTCGGTAGACACTGCCCAGATTCACAGCGCTGATCCGGAGGACACGCGCCGATAGCGTCGCATTGGAAGTAGCAGCCGCCATCAAGGCAGATGCCCGTGAACCCGCAGTCATCATTGACGACACAAGAGGCGTTCGGGTGTTGAGGGAGCGAAGGAGTCGCCCCGGCGGCGTCCGCTCCATCAGGCTCCGAGCTTACGCCGCGGTTGGTCCCAGGAGCGGATGCTTCTGCAGAGGCGTTAGCCTCCTCTGCGCTCGCCTCGACCTTCGCCTGAGTCCCCGAAGATGATGGCTCATCGGGCTGATTCGAAGAAGAGCCTAGACAGAGCCCCCCTTCGATACAGGTGCCACCACCTGAACAAGGCGTATCTCGATCGCATTGGGGAGATTCAAGCTCTGTTGAGCCCTCTTCTATCGCCTCAATACAGAGCTTTTGATCGCTGCATATGCGCCCACTTGGGCATTGATGGTCTTCAGCGCAGTAGTAGGTGAAACACACCCCCTCTGCGCAGGTAAAACAAGACTCTTCTTCGCACACGAAGTCGTGATAAGCGGCGTCAATATCCAGCTGACAACCCGCCACGAAGACACTGAAGAGGGCCAAAGAAGCGATAAGAATTCGGGACAAGCTGAGCATGGTAAACCTCCGTAATCTCCTCCTCCGACGCCCAAGCTCTTCGCTTATTCGGAAAAATCGCGAACCCGATCGAAATAAATGCCTTTTTCCCAAGGTTGCCATCTTGTCCCAGCGCTTTGACAAAATGTCTTTAGCTTGTGACAAGATGACGTTTTAGCCACCATGTCATGTATTGGAGGTCAGCATGAACGAGGAAAGCATCGGAGATATCGCGAGCGCTCAGACCTTACTGGTCGTCGATGATGATCCCTCTAACCTTGAATCGCTGGCGCGTATTTTCCGTCGAGAGCGCGTCGAGGTCATGACAGCGACAGATGGCAAAGAGGCCTTAGCGCTCTTGAGGAAGACGCGTATCAGCGTCGTACTAACCGACCTCATGATGCCCTCGATGAATGGACTCGATCTTCTGCGCGCCTCGAAGACGGTCAGCCCAGAGACTGAGTTCATCCTGATGACGGCCTTCGGGACTGTTGAGACGGCGGTTGAAGCGATGAAAGAGGGGGCGTGGGACTTTGTCACCAAGCCCTTCAAACGCATTCAGATCGTCAAAGCAGTCAGGCGCGCTCTTGATCGCCAAACCCTGGTCTTAGAGAACCAAGCTCTGCGCGCCGAACTTGAGGGGAGCCGCCGCGACCGATCGATCATTGGTAACTCCATCGCTATACGTCAGACGCTCGACCTGGTGAGTCAGGTTGCTCCCTCAAGCGCCACCGTGCTTTTGACGGGCGAAAGTGGCACAGGCAAAGAGCTGGTCGCACGAGCGATTCACCGCGGCTCCCAGAGAGAGAAGCGCCCCTTCATCGCCGTCAATTGCGCAGCCTTGCCCGAGACTCTTTTGGAGGCAGAGCTTTTCGGCCATGAGAAAGGGGCATTCACAGGCGCGACATCCCAGCGCCAGGGTCGCTTTGAGTTGGCCGACAAAGGGACGCTCTTTTTAGATGAGATCGGTGAAACAAGCCCTCAGTTGCAAGTGAAGCTCCTCAGAGCGCTGCAAGAGGGCGAGTTTGAACGCGTCGGAGGCTCGCGTGCTGTCCGCGTCGATGTTCGCGTCGTCGCGGCAACAAACGCTGAGCTGCGTGAAGAGGTCAAAGAGGGACGCTTCAGAGAGGACCTCTTCTACCGCCTCAACGTCATCCATGTCGACTTACCTCCACTCCGTGATCGCAAAGATGACGTCCCCCTGCTCGCGCACCATTTCCTCAGAAAGTATGCGACTAAAAACGCCAAAGATATCGGTGGCATCACCAAGGCCGCGATCGATCAGCTGATGATCTGGGATTGGCCTGGCAATGTGCGAGAACTCGAAAATGCGATCGAGCGAGCTGTCGTCCTCTGCCGTGGAGATGCCATCGACATCGACGAGCTACCACCGCACATTCGACAAGGTGAGAGCGAAGCGCGCGTACTCAACGTCCCGATCGGGACACCTCTCGCCGATATCGAAGAGATGGTTATCCGAGAAACACTCGCTGCCACAAAGGGTGACAAGCGCCTAGCGGCCCAACTCTTGGGCATCGCGACGAGGACCATCTACCGTAAAATATAGCAGCGTGCTAAAAGTGCTCTCCGTGGAGTGATTCATGACGCAGTTCCCTACCCGATTCATTCTCGCCATCTCACTTCTCGCCCCCCTCTATATGGGGTGCGGGCAGACTGGCGCAGAGCGCGAAAAACGTATCTCAACGGAGCAAGTAGCCATCCAAGGCTACTCCGCAAAGATCCCTGAGGCCGTTCGCTATCAAAGCGACTTCGCCGATGAATGGCGACGCGTCAACGAGATCAAAGATCTGAAAGCCTACAGTGAGGGCATGCGCTCCCGTGTCATCCCTGCCTTGGAGAAATACGTCGCTGCGCTCCGGATGATGCCGACCACATCTCCAAAGCTGGCCGAGATACACAGCAAGGTCACGAGCGCCTACGAAGGGGCCGTAGCAGGCTTCTCAGTCTTCCTTGAAGAGCTTAATGACGAGAACGTCGAGGAGCGCTACAGAACGCTACTCAAAGCCATGGAGACCGTCGCTCACGCTGAGAAGACCTATCGACGCCACCTCGGGACCTACTACGCAGCCAACCGCGTCACTCTTGATGCGCCAAAAGCAAAGGCTGTGGCTCCTGCTCAGCCACAGGCACCTAAAAGCCCGCCAAAAGCTGCTCCGAACCCTTGAAAGTCGCGGGCGAGATAGTGCGGACGATGAGGCCGCATCAGTGGGTTAAGAACCTCTTCGTCATGGCGCCTCTGGTCTTCGCGAAACGCGCTGACGACCCGATGCTCTTGTTCAGCGCCCTGTGTGCGTTCTTCCTCTTCTCCTTCCTCTCTGGCTGTGTCTATCTGCTCAACGACATCGTCGACGTCGAGAGCGATAAAGCCCATCCTACCAAGTGCAAGCGGCCCATCGCCGCTGGGCGCCTACCGCTTAAGACGGCGAAGTTGGCGCTGGCGGGCTTGCTCCTTGGCACTGTCAGCGCGGCATTTGTCCTCTCGATCGAATTCGCGGCCATCGGAATGGCCTACTTCACACTCAACGTGGGCTACTCATTCGCCCTCAAACATGTCCCCTTCGTCGACGTCCTCATCATCGCCAGTGGCTTCATCCTTCGGCTCCTGGGAGGCGCTTACGCGATCGATGTCCCCCTCTCCGTTTGGCTCGGCGCATGCACCTTCTTATTGGCCATGTACTTGGGCTTAGGTAAGCGGAAACATGAGCTCCTCGCGGTCTATGACAAAGGAGGAAAAACCCGGAAGGTACTGGCTCGCTATGACATCGCGAAGGTGCGCGTCACGATGGTCATTTTGGCCTTAGCGACCACAGGGGCGTATGCAGCCTACACACTCCTTGGTGAGACAGCCGCGATGTTCAACCCAAGAGACTTGGTCTGGACCATCCCCTTTGTCCTCATCGGCTTAGGGCGCTTCAACATGCTGACTGGACGTGCGGAAGAGGGCCGAAGCCCCACAGACTTGATGCTCAAAGACCTGCCCTTTTTGGCCAACCTGGCCGCTTGGGGCGCTGCGGTCATCTTCTTGGTCTATCAAGCCTAAGAACGACCTTCATTCAAGCATCAGAAAGCGCGTCATAACCTTGGTCATCCAAGGTGGGTCTTGAGAACCACCCATCTCTCTAATCGCGTGCATCGAGAGCATCGGGTTACCCACATCAACCGTCCTAACCCCCAAGCGCGACGCCGAGATGGGGCCAATGGTCGAGCCGCAGCGTAAGTCTGTGCGGTTCACAAAGGTCTGAAAGGGGACACCAGCATCTCGGCAAAGAGACTCGAAGAGCCCCGCTGTCTCAGCGTCGGTCGCGTAACGCTGCTGCGTGTTGACCTTAATGACCGGCCCTTTGTTGATGTAGGGCATGTGTTTAGGCTCATGCAGATCGGCGTAGTTTGGATGAACCGCGTGCGCCATGTCCGCTGAGATCTGAAGCGAATGAGCCACCGCCCGAGCCAAAGCGCCTGGTTGCGCGCCTGGGCCTTCACTTTCACTGATACGCCGCATCAGTGACTCCACGGAATTGCCAGCAGCACCCGCTGCAGAGCCACTCCCCACCTCTTCATGATCGTAAAGGCAAATGACCTGTGTCGAGGTCGAAGGCGCTGCATCGAGGAGCGCCAAGAGTGATGCATGGCACATCGCTTGGTTGTCCATTCGAGGACAGAATATGAACTCTCCATTGAGGCCACCGACGCTCGGTCGAACGACGTCCATAAGGCTGAGGTCCCAGGTAACGATGTCCTCGCTATCAACGCCCAGTTCGCGGGCCAAGAGCCCTCTGAGCACCGAAGCCTCGTCTGCGCCCTCTTCGCTGAGGCCGAGGAGAGGCTGAAGATGCTTTTGGGCATTCAGCTTCAACCCCTTATCACGCACCCCTCGGTTCAGGTGAATGGCTAAAGAAGGGATTCGCAAGATGGGTGAATCAAAGCGTACAAGGCGAGTCTTGAGCTCTCCCTTGTCCCCCCGGACCACGACGCCACCAGCCATGCCGAGATCACGGTCGAGCCAGGTGTAATCAAGGAGCCCTCCATATGTCTCAACACCAAGCTGGTTGTATCCCTGGGATTGGACATCGGGGTTGGGCTTGATGCGGAGGTTCGGCGAGTCCGTGTGCGCGCCGATAAGGCGAAAGCCATGCTCTGCAGCGGGCGCGCTGCCAAGGCGGAAGGCTAGGATCGTCCCGCCTCTGATGAGGTAGCGCATGTCCCCGAAGTTCAGCGTCCAAGCGTCCCCCTCATAGACTTGCTTAAAGCCAGCAGCGTCAAGGCGCCTTGCCGTCTCAGCGACGCAATGACGGGGGCTTGGGCTCGCATGCACGTAGTCGAGTAAATCGAGGGTTATAGGGTCTGTAGACACGTTTGGCCTCCAACATGACAGAGCGATGTGCCGGCTCTTCTTTCACCTTAGCCCCTGCACTCTATCACTGCTGGAGCGAGACGAAGAGCCCTTCTCTCATCCAACGCATAAACCAGGCTTGAACCTCGTCGGGCGCCACCATTGTCGGGTCTGAAAGGCGAGAGAGCGCCTCTAGCACCGAGGCCCCCTCAGAGAGCGCCCCAAGAACCACATACTCATCCGCATCCAAAACGAGTACTCGGACGCGATAATCCCGCCTCGTTATCGCCAAATAACGTGGAGAGGGCGCTGGCAGTCTGGGCGCTGGATCTCCCTCTTTGGAGGCACGGAGCGCATCGACATAGAGGTCAACCGGGAAGGCAAGGCGCAAAAGAGAGAGCGCCGGATGTTTGCGAAAGCTCACCTCCAACCAAGAGCCCTCACTAAGCTCTGAAAGCTCCTCGTCCAAGCGCTCCGGCTGCCCCTCAAAACCTGGACCATCAAAAGTGGCGTCCAAAGACCACTCGTAGCGCGCTAAGTCGATCACGGCGTGCATGGCACCTTGCGCATCATCCGGACAGCTCTCGGCGAGGTAGTCAGAGAAGCCATCTCCCAAAGAGTTGAGGTTAGGACCGCGAGGTGGGTAGCGCTCAAGATACTCTCGAGAGAGCGCAGCAAAGGCCTCCTCTCCAAGCGCTCGAGCGAGACAAGGGAAGGTGTCTGATAGGACAGCAATGAGGCGAACAAAGTAAGCGTTCTGATAAACTGCGAGGCCATCCATCGCTGAAAAATTAGCTCCCGCGAGGAGGTGAGCCTCCGCATCTGAAACGGGGCTATGCAAGGCATTAAAGAGCCAGCGCTGCATATCAGACCAGTCCGCAGCCTTAGCCATCAGAGCGCACTCCTGAGCCTCGTCGGGCGCGGATGAGAGAGTCGAGCCCCCGTGTTCGCCCCTTGGGAGAGAGGCTGAACACCTTGTGTCGCTAGCTGACGCGCCCTCATCGCCTCTTCAACCAACTCTCTCAGCGGAGGTAAGTCAGCGTCCCACTCTACCAAGGTCGACACGCCACCAATGGCCTCGTAAAAGCTGGCGTAGAGTTCCCAAACCTCGGCGCACACGGGGGCGTCGTGAGTATCGATACGATGCGTGCCTAGATCACTGTGACCGGCCAAGTGAACCTGAGCGATGCGCTCTTTGGGGAGGGCTTCGAGGTAAACGTGAGGGTCCCACCCATGGTTGAAGGCGCTGACGGCGATGTTGTTGATATCCACCAAAAGCGCGCACTCAGCTTGCTCAGCCAAGCGGGCTAAAAAGATCCACTCCTCCATCGTCGAGTGCCTGAACCTCACATAAGTCGAGGGGTTCTCTAGGACCAAGACGCGCCCTAGGTGTGCCTGAACCTCTCTGACGCGAGACACGACGTGGGCCAAGGAGGCCTCTGTATAGGGCATCGGAAGCAAATCGTGGCTGTTGTGTCCACCGAGGCTCGTGAAGCAAAGGTGGTCTGATATCCAAGCTGGCTTGAGCGACTCAGCCAAAGCGGCCAATCGATCGAGGTAGGCGTAGTCTAAGGGGTCGCTCGAGCCGATGTTCATCGAGACACCGTGGAGCACGAGAGGATAGTGCTCGGCGATCGCGTCGACCATCGCTCGGGCGCGCCCCTTCGAGTCCATGACGTTCTCGCTGAGGACCTCGAACCAATCGACCTGCGGCTTTTCCTGCAAGACCTCGAACGTGTGTTCAGCCCGCAGGCCGATGCCCCAGCCTAGATGCGGTAGGTCGAGCGCCATGTGCCCTTAACCTCAGCCTCTTTTGGGAGCCGGACCCAACTCAAAGCCATGGCTCTTCGCCAACTCATCCAAGGCTTTGCGTGCCTTCTCCCAAGCGGGGTTCATCGTGATGGGGACGCCACAGGCTCCTTGGCCCTTGCATGCGTTCTGGCCCGGGTTTGCGCCGCAGCCTCCCTGCCCCTTACATGCGTTTCTACCCCCACATCCATGGGCCTTTGATGTCGCGCATGTCCCTTGGCCTGCGCACGAGTTCTTGCCTCCCCGAGCGAGCCCTTTGCACGCATTCAAACCCCGACACACATGAGGCTCGTTTAGCAGGAGATGCTCAGAGTTCACCTCTTTTAGGAGCTTCGCCTTTGTCGCGCCCGGTCCATCAGCGCTCTTTGGCTTAGATGAACAACCCACGGTCGCTCCGGCCAAAGCAGCCAGGGTGAGCTTCGCAAAGTGTCGCCGAGTCAGTTCTTCGAGGGACATGTCCTTCTCCATTCCAGCACACACCATTACTAACAGCGCCACTCACCGACTTCAATCCGATTGGGACTCAATAAAGTGCTCTTCGTCCGCCTGGCGCGCTGCTGCGATCGCGTCCGCGTCGATATGAAGTTCGCCCATCAGCCCCTTCATCACAGTGCGGAGGAAGAAATAACCAAGCATCACGCGAACCAAAGTCGTTGAGGGGCCAATGAAGGTCGTAAAAGCAAGCACCTGTGCCTCGCCATCGGCGATGCTCGCGGCCACATGAGGAGCATAGAGCGCGATGAGGATGACCTGAACAGCACCAAGACCTGAGACCGAAGCAGGGATGATCTGGGCGAAGGTGCCTATGGGCAAATAGACGAAGAGGAGGAGAAAGGGGACCTCGATTTGGAAGGTAGGGAGGATCATCCAGGTGAGGACAATGTAGACCCCGATGAAGGCCACCCTGCTCGCGACCATGACACCATAATCCGCCATAGTCGCATCTTCGAAGGCCTTGAAGATCCGCCAGGTCCGCATGGGACCGAGGAGGATGAAATCAATACCGAGGCGCCAGTATACAAGAGCACCCACGCAGATCACCCCCCCCACGCCGAGGACGTAAGGTAGCTGCTCCGCCATGGTTTGAGGGAGAAGATCACCAGCGACCAAAAACCCAAAGGCGATGATGAGCAAAAGCGTCATGACGTCGATGAAGTTGAGCCAAAGCAGCAAAGAGAGGGTGTGGATAAAGCCCACCCCCCAACGGCGATGCACAAGGTAGGCGATCCCCCCAGTACCCACGCTGTAATTGATGGCGTTGAAGAAATAGCTGACGCCCTTGATCGCCGTGATCTCGCGGTAGGAGTAAGGCGAGAGGAGGCGACGAAAAAGGAGCCAAATCGTCGCAGAGTCGGCAGCTAAGATGAGGGGGGCGCTCAAGACCATGATCACCATCAAGGTGACAATGTCTGCACCCTCAAGGGCCTTGGTGACAGCGCTGAGGTCAACAGACCAAAAGAGATAGCCGACTATCAAGAGGCTGAAGAGCCAAGGCAGCGCTCGTTTGAGTTGATTCATCACCCTTGCTGCCCATCGCTCCTTTTCTCGCCCTTGTCGGCGCGTCGAAGGCAAGGCTAAGGTTTGTCTCCCCACGCTCTGGGGTCAAGGAAGCCAAGGAGCAAAGCATCTCTAGACAACCCTCCTCAAAGAAACGCGCTCACCAAAATCAGCGTCCAAACATCAAAGCGGGTGCTCGTTCAGTGGCGGCCCGCGTGCTGGCTAGGGTCGAAGAAGGAGAGGCGCGCTCTGGCGACACACTTCGACGTGAGATGTACAAAGCGAGGCTCTCAGATCCCAGAGATCGCGCGCTAGCCACAGAGCTCGTCTATGGCACCTTGCGCTGGCAGCGCCAGCTAGATCACGCGCTCAAGCCCTGGGTCAAACAAGGCTTTGGTCGACTGGAGACTCCAGCGAAAGCCTTACTCCGAATAGGCGCCTATCAGATCCTACACCTCGACCGGATCCCCGCCCCTATCGCTGTAAGCGCCACGCAAGACGCCGCGCGAGCGATCGGCATGAGCCGCGTCACGGGGCTCATCAACGGAGTCCTCAGGCGCGTGAGCGAAAAAGGCCTCTCTTTACCTCAAGGCCAGAGCAACGCGGCGATCGCGTTGCGCTACAGCTTACCGACCTGGATCGTCTCAGTCATGAGGCAGAGCTATGGCGACCATGCACTTGAAGCAGAGGCAAAGGCGCTCAAGACCCGGGCCCCGAACACAGTCAGGCCAACCTTGAACAAAGGCGGCTATGATGCGCTGCTGAAGGCCTTCGAGGAGACCCCCTTCTCAATCGACAAAGGGGCGCATGGGACGGCGCTTATCACAGGGCCCGGCGACCCCTTCTCGACCAAAGCCTTCGAGGAGGGTCTCTTCGTCCCTCAAGACCCAGCGAGCCTCCACGTCGTCGACCTCCTTGAGCTTGAAGCGGGCATGCGTGTCCTCGATCTCTGCGCAGGGCGAGGTATCAAGGCCACGGCTATGGCGGACCGAGGGGTTGAGGTCCTAGCGCTCGATATCGAGGAGAAAAAACTCCAAGCCTGTAAAAGCTTGGCTGAACGTCTGGGCTTGGACCACGCCATCTCCACGTACATCGCCGACGGCTCGGACCCCTCACTGGAGCTGGGCACCTTCGACCGTGTTCTAGTCGACGCTCCGTGCACAGGCCTTGGCACCTTAAGACGTCACCCTGAGATCGCCTGGCGAAAGCGCCCCGATGACGCTTTGAGGCTGGGCGAACTGCAAAAAAAACTGCTCCATATCGGCGCTCGCCATGTCAAAAAGGGCGGTCGACTGGTCTACGCGGTCTGCACTTTCGGCGCAGCAGAAGGGGTCAGCGTGGAGTTAGAGAACTTTGAGTCAGTCCTCTCTCACGAAAGTCGACCAAGCGACGATATGGACGCATTTCAGGCCAATGTTTGGCTACGCAAAGATTGAAAAACAAAGAGATTACGAGCTGGACTGGCTTAGAGTGCTGAAGATCCCTACCCTAAGGGTCAGCCCCCTCGACATCGTCCGCGCTCGCCAACCAGGTAATGCCATGCGCGTCATTCAACGACTAAGCCTACACATCGCGGCCCTCTTCATGATGATCGCCGCCTCATCGTGTATCGCAAACCCCACGCCACACCCAGGCTCTAATGACAACAACGGGCTGAACTCGCTTGGCACAGGCGGCGCAATGGAGAGCGCCGCGAGCGCCGATGAGGAGGGGGCTAACAACGCCCTTGATGAGAGCTTTGAAGATATGGCCAGCGAATCAGAGCCCAGCGCGGGCAGCGGACCCAATGCGACAGAGGACGCTAGTAGCTCCGATGAAGACGCTGAGAGCGCTGAGGATGCGCAAGATGAGGATGCGGGGCCCGA
>Ga0066371_10000180_pt1 | contig 13752 bp, 15 predicted proteins | sample Knorr_S15_td_DCM_FD_71214 | JGI IMG/M metagenome (GOLD analysis project Ga0066371, IMG submission 71214) | Marine microbial communities from Southern Atlantic Ocean transect - Knorr_S15_td_DCM_ad_63m_LV_B | ecosystem: Environmental > Aquatic > Marine > Oceanic | place: Southern Atlantic ocean... | reverse complement strand
AGGCAGCCATTGAATCAACGGATGAAAAAGAAATCAAGAATGAGCTCGGAGACCTTTTTTTTACACTGGTAAGCCTTGCAAGACATTTGGAAGTTAATCCTGAGAATGCACTCAGGGGAGCTAATAGGAAATTCATTGATCGTTTTAAAATCATGGAGCATCTTGCAAAATCACGAAACAGAACACTAGATGAAATGACATTAGAGGAGCTTGAATCATTATGGAATGAGGCAAAGGAGAATGATCTAGATGAGTAATGATCATGTTATTTCCGATCTCAAATCTATAGCAAATCGTCTACCCAATAAGCCAGGTGTTTATATCATGAGTAATGAGAATGGTAAGGTCATTTATGTTGGTAAGGCCAAGGGTTTAAAAAATAGAGTAAGAAGTTATTTCACGCCAAAACCCGCTAATGAAAAAGTGGAGGCCATTTTAAAAGAGATTGTCTCAATCGATATCACTGTCACGATCACTGAAAGAGAAGCATTGATTTTGGAAAATACTCTAATTAAGAAACACAATCCAAAATTCAATGTTTTGTTGAAAGATGGTAAGAGTTATCCGTACATAGAGGTCAGTTTAAATCATGATTATCCAAAATTTGGTTTTCATCGTGGAAAAAAGAAATCCAAGCAATCCAGATATTTTGGTCCTTATCCAAATGTTTATGCTGTTCGAAATACTTTAAACAATCTTCAGAAGATTTTTCTTCTAAGAAATTGCACCGACTCATTCTATAAAAATCGATCCAGACCCTGCTTACAATTTCAAATTAAAAGATGCTCGGCACCATGTGTAGGAGAGACCAGTCTTGAGGATTATTCATTCAATGTGAATCAGGCACTTGATTATTTAAAAGGGAATGATAAGAGCATCATTGATAATTTCATCAATGAAATGGAAAAGGCATCGATTGAACAAAACTATGAAAGAGCCGCTTTCTTTAGAGATCAGATTTCCAATCTAAAGGTGATTCAATCGCAACAATATGTTGTTGGAACAAAAAAAGTTGATGCAGATGTTATCTCATTGATCGATCAAAAAGGCATGTATTGTCTAGCTGTATTATTTGTTCGTCAGGGGAAAATATTGGGTAGTCGATCAATCTTTCCAACTAAAACAAAGTACGGTACCAAAGAGGAAATTCTGACATCTTCATTGATGCAGTTCTATTTAGAGCATGATATTCCAAGCGAAATCATTATCAATCAGAGACTCAGCGAAAAAGGAATAATTCAGCAAGCCTTAATGGAAGCACAAAATAGGCAAACAAAGATCAAAGATCGAGTGGTATCTTATCGTGCAAAGTGGTTAAAAATCTCTGTTGCTAATGCTGAGGAATCGCTTAAATCAAAGTTGTCTTCAAAGTCATCAATATCAAATCAGTTAAGTGATTTAACAAAGGCACTTGGGTCCAAGCAGAAGCTTAAAAACCTTGTGTGTTTTGATGTCAGTCATAATATGGGTGATAAGTCTGTGGCTGCTTGTGTCAGATTCAATGAAGATGGTTTCAGTAAAAAAGATTATCGACGCTTTAATATTGAGGGAGTGCAACCTGGCGATGATTATGCGGCAATTTCCAACGCGATTGAGAGGCATTATAAAAGGATAAATGAGGAAAAAAGAAATCTTCCAGACCTCTTAATCATCGATGGAGGCAAAGGCCAAATTAATTCTGTTAAAAAAGTATTGCAATCACTATCCATTGAAGACCAAATGATCATCGGTATTGCCAAAGGAGATAGAAGAGATCCTAAGAATGATCGAATATTTATTCAAGGATACAAAGAGCCAATTGATATGAGAGGAAGGGATTCTGCAAAATTTCTTGTCCAATCTATAAGGGATGAGGCACATCGTTTTGCGATCACAGGGCATAGAGCCAAGAAAAGGAAACAATTGCTTCAATCAGACCTTGAATCCATTGATGGAATTGGACCAAACAAGAAAAAGAGTCTTCTCACTCAGTTTGGAGGAATTCAAGAAGTGAAGAGGGCATCGGTAGATGATTTAATTTCAGTTGATGGCATCAATAAGAATTTGGCTGAGAAGATTTTTAATCATTTTAATCCAAACTAATGTTCTCAATGGCATGATCCGATATACTTAAGCCATGTCTTTCAGATCCAATATTGCCAATATCCTTACTCTCATAAGGATTGCATGTATCCCGCTCATGGTATTTTTGTTTTTCTCAAACATCGAAAATGCGAGACCACTCTCAGCGATTATTTTCATTGCTGCGGCATTAACAGATTGGTTGGACGGCTGGGTTGCACGTGAATTTGATCAAACTTCAAAATTGGGGGCATTCTTAGATCCAGTAGCTGATAAATTGATTGTTTGTATTGCACTATTGATGATAGTGCAATCTGATCCAACAATAATTAACACGCTTGTTTCAATTGTTATTATTGGAAGAGAGATTTCTATTTCTGCACTGAGAGAGTGGATGGCAGAACTTGGTGAAAGGCATCAGGTTTCAGTCATTGCTTTTTCAAAATTAAAAACAATATTACAAATGGTCGGTCTTTCATGCATGCTCTATCAACTCCCATTATTTGAAATCGATGTCTATTTGGTTGGCATGATTTCATTGATTGCTGCAAGTATATTGACTGTTTGGACAATGATTATTTACATGGCCAAAGCATGGCCATTTCTTCAAGGAGGGATAGATTAAGATGAATCGATTGATTATTTCTACACTGGCATTTTTGATTTCTTTCAATGGTTATTCATCATCTGATGAAGACAGACGCTTTATTCAAATTGTCGATTCAGAGTGGCAAAGGTCAATGGATGAAAACCCTTTGTATGCGTCCTATATGGGTGATAAATCCTCAAATCAAGATTGGCCAGACCTATCTGAGGAAAACCTAAGAACCAGACAAAAGAAGACAAGAGATGTACTAGAAGAAATAAAAAACATCGATACTGAAAAACTCAGTGAAGAGAATAAACTGAATCACAGATTATTCTTATACAACTATGAGCGATCTGTCAGAGGGCAACAGTTTGATTCACATCTCCTTGTATTTGGCCAAAGAGGAGGGATTCAGTTAGAGCATGAAACTGCAGAAAGTCTGGGCTTTATGTCTCGACAAGACTATTTAGATTGGATTGCTCGTCTTGAGAAACTCCCAAGATATATTGAACAACATATTGCTCTTGCAAAACTTGGAATAAAGAGGAACGTCACAGCCCCCAGGATTTTAATGGAGCGGGTTGCAAGACAAATAGAGCTTCAATTGGTTGAAGACCCATCCGATAGCCCATTTTTTAATGTTTTTGAGTCAATTCCTGCAAATATTGATGATCGTTCAGAGATAAGAGAAAAAGCTATTCAAGTTATCTCAGAAGATGTGATTCCTGCATATTATGAATTCAGAGACTTCTTCGTAGATGAATATTTGCCTGCATCGAGAACTTCAATAGGAGTCTCAGACTTACCAAACGGCAAAGCATGGTATGAAAATCTGGCTCGATATCATACATCGACCGAATTAATGCCTGAGGAGATACACCAGATTGGACTTTCTGAAGTCAAGCGAATCCGATCTGAAATGAATGAAATCATTGAAAGAGTTGAATGGGAAGGCACATTTGATGAGTTTTTAGATTTCCTAAGAACAGATCCTCAGTTTTATTACGAAACAAGTGAGGAGCTTCTTCAAGCTTATTTAGCAACCTCAAAAGAACTTGACCCGAAGATTGTGCCATTGTTTAAAGTTTTACCAAGAATGCCATATGGAATTAAGCCCATTCCAATAGAATCAGCTCCGGATACCACTACTGCCTATTATATGAGGCCTTCAGCAGATGGATCTCGAGCAGGTTATTATTATGTCAATCTCTACAAACCAGAAGTTCGACCGAAGTACGAAATAGAAGTACTTTCTGTTCACGAGGCTGTTCCTGGCCACCATTTACAAATTGCACTTGCGATGGAAATAGAAAATATTCCAAACTTCAGAAAATATTCGGGTTACACAGCTTATGTTGAGGGATGGGGGCTTTATAGCGAGAGCTTGGGTTATGATATGGGCCTTTATAAGGATCCTTACTCTGAATTTGGAGCATTAACCTATGACATGTGGAGAGCGGTGCGTTTGGTTGTTGATACTGGCATGCATTACAAAGGTTGGAGTAGAGAGAAAGCAATAAAATACTTTAAAGAAAATGCAGCTAAGACAGAACAAGATATTATAAACGAAGTGGACCGTTATCTTATAATGCCAGGACAGGCATTAGCTTATAAAATAGGTCAATTAAAGATCATGGAATTAAAAAATAAATCAAAGAATATCTTAGGAGAGAAGTTTGATATCAAAGAGTTTCATCATGTGATTCTTGGAGAGGGCGCTTTACCATTGGATGTTCTGGAAGAGAAAATTAATCAATATATTCAAGACAACAAATAAAACTTAATATTCAGATGGAGGGCATCATCATCAAAAATAAATTATTTTTCTTATTGTCATTGTTTCTCATTACCTCATGTGGCGGAGGCGGAGGTGGAGGCTCAGCCTCTCTTCCATTTAGTATAAGTGTAAGTTCCTTCAGTATTGCGGTTGATGAAGACGATACATTTTCTGGAAATCTTTCAGCAACAAAAAATGAAACAGCAACAGTCACATTTGAAGTTACGACAAGTCCAACAAATGGGACACTCTCTCTCAATTCCAATGGAAGTTATATGTATAGACCTTCCGCGAATTTCAATGGTTCTGATAGTTTCAAATATAGGGCTTATGCGACTCCACAAAATAAGTACTCAACTGAAGCGACAGCAACAATAACAGTCAATGCTATCGATGATCCGCCTATTCTTACTTTGAATAACTTAGCAGATGAAAACTCAATTCTTTTTAGAGACGATCAAGGGAATATTTCTTTTTCTGGAAGTGTAAGTGATATTGATAATGACTTTGCAGATTTGACCTTCTCGTCTACTTTCAATGGCCAAGATGTTTCCTTGATTGTTGATAACGAAACCGGTTTGACAATAAGTATTGATGTATCTTCCATTATCGATGCGAGCAGATTTAATGTTGAGATAAAAGCCTGTTCTGGTGAAGAATCATCACCTTCATGTGATTCGGAGGCATTTGACACATATTTAGCGAGTGGCTTTAATGATGATGGGACTTATATTACGTATAACATTTTAGGTTCATATGAGCTTGGAAGCACTAACCCTAGAAATATAGCAGTTATGATTTTGGCAGACTCAATTTACGGTAGTTCATCTGGGACTAATCGCTCTGCTTTTAGGGAGCAACTCACAAAGAATTTGAATGCTCTCATGGATGGGACCATAAAAGAGTATGTTGATGGATTCTTCAATATCATGGTTGTTGAGCCCAGTAGTCCCGATGGGAGTTCATTTGTAGATGTAAAATCTGGAGATGATTGTGAAGAGGATGATGATGATGATTCATTTGTTGGAACTTCGATCTGTTTTGATAATGAGAAGTTATTGGCTCTTGAGGAAGACCTTTATCCTAATGAGTTTTTTGATATTACAAATATGATGACAGCAGTTGAAGCTAGATACTATGCAATCGGCGGAACATTCTTTTCTGGTATTGGTGGATCACTTTCTGATCAAACATTTCTTCATGAGTTGGGACATGCACATGCCCTTTTAGATGATGAATATGAATCACCAGATGATCGTGATCAGGATTATGCATTGTACTCAATTAGCAGTGCGCCAAATGTAACCGATGATAGTGACCCTAACAATGCCCAATGGAAGCATCTAATCAATGATTTAACTAATGTCCCTGGCTATCATCAAACTGCAGGGATTGATGGTGTTGGTTTTTTTGAGGGTATATATTGGAAAGAGGAGGGTGGATTTAGACCTCAAGTTGACTCAATAATGAATCAAGGGAGTAGATGTGAAGAGACTAATGCATGTCCAAATGGTGAAACATTACAATACAGAAAAAGCTTAACCGATTTCACCAATCAGCATGCAGAATCATTCGTTATCAGAAGTATTAGTCAACTGATTGATTCCCCATTTGATGGTGGCACTTTCCAGACTAGCGAATCTGGTACGCGTACGGCTCTTAATATATCCTCTGGAATCTTTGATGAAAGAGCCCTTGATAATACTAAATTTAGGCTTGATTGGTATGTTAATGGAGTAAAAGATAGCTCACTGATTGATACAAATAGCGTTGCTTTTGATCGACCAGCACAAGATAAATGGGAGATATACTCATGGACATTATCAGATAAGACTGGTTTAGCAATAGCTGATGATCCACTTGATACTACCGATGCATATGGAGCAGACATAGATTACTATGCAATTTCTCCGTATACAGATGGTCCCTATGAGGAGGATTATTTTTATGCACGTCTCATTGATACTTCAGGTGATGGAAGATGGGTAGATAGACCTTTGACTGTTGATGAAATAGAAGAGAAATATCCAGAAGATTCCTATCTGTATTTTTATACCCCAATGGGAGGAACTTTGGCCCTTAACTGGAGGAAATGGTAATGAATAGGAAAAACTTAATAATTTTCGTATTACCTATTGCAATATTGTTTCTTAACAATGCAATAAGTCAAACAATTGGAAAAATAGAAGTTATTGAACCTAAATCATATAACAAGCTGATTTTGAAAGGATCTGAAGGTTATTTAGTCATCAAAGATGATATTCTAGTTCCAAATAATAAACGTTTAAAAAAAATCCTCTCGAAATCCGACTTAAAGGGACATTACGAGGTTCGATTCATTAATAATGATGAGCTCAATTACTCCGTAAGAATTGAGGATCCTTTTACTGCTGGAGGTCACGATGAAAATGGTAAACCCTTCTTCTTTTCTATAAGCAATGCGTATTTCGAAGTTTATTATCCTTCTGATATTGAATATGATTCAATTGAGGTAGTTAATCTGGTTCAAAGAAGGTTTAAACAGAATCAGAAAATCACAATACAAAAATAATTCATAAATGATAAATACTTACTAGGCTGATTTTAGATGAAAGCTAAATTAATCACACTTAAGAGCATTCCAGAAGGAATCCCTTCAGAAAAAGATTTTGAAATAGTTGAGTCAGCTATACCAAGCCCTAAGGAAGGAGAGTTTCTTGCTGAAACGATTTATCTAGCTCTGGACCCTTACATACGAGTGACAATGGTTGGTCGTCATTTCTTTTCAACACCTGGAATTGGTGATGTACCAAGAGGCTCTACTATCTCAAGAGTAGTCTCTTCAAATAACAAGACTTTCAAAGAAGGAGATTTAGTTGTTATGGAGTCAGGAATGCAGAGTCACGCAATTTCTGATGGTACCGATGTGCATCATGTGAACACAGGATCAGCACCTATTACCACAGCACTTGGCATTTTAGGTATGCCAGGATTCACAGCATATTCAGCATTGCTTGGCCCTGCAAAACTGAAAGAAGATGACCTTGTTTTAGTATCTGCTGCTTCTGGTGCAGTAGGTTCTATGGTTGGTCAAATAGCATCAATCAAAAAAGCAAAAGTAATTGGCATTGCAGGAGGCAAAGAAAAATGTGAATGGGCAATCAATAATGCTTCTTTGGTTGCTTGTATCGATAGAAAGGAAGATGACATTGATCAAAAACTGAGTGAATTTACAACCGATGGTTTTGATATCTTCTTTGATAATACTGGAGGAGATATTCAGAATATTGTGATGTCAAAATATCTTGCTCTAAATTCAAGAATTATTCTTTCTGGAATGATCAGTCAATATAATTCAGATCAGCCTCCATCTGGACCTAATCTTGGAAATATTTGTAAACAGAGAGCAACCATATTTGGTTTTGTTGTCTTCGACTTTGAGCATATGAGGGAGTCTTTTGTAGAGGATGCTGTAACTTGGTATGAGAAAGGCCTTCTAAATTACTCGGAAGATTTAGTCTTTGGGATTGAGAAGACCCCTGGTCACTTTATTAAATTAATGAAGGGTGAGAACTTTGGAAAAACCATAGTTCAATTTATAGATCATTAAATTTATAGCTGCTGCACATCAATCCTCAACCCAGCTGGAGACCTAAAGCTTATAACCTCACCAGTGCCATAGATAAGATCCAGAGACCCAAATTCATCAAAACCTATTAATTTATTTCTTAGCTTGCCCTTTATGATTGAGATGTCTTCAACTCTGAAGAGGCAATGCAGTGTTCCAAGAGCTGGTGGATTTGCTATCCCATATAAGTCATCCTGTTTTTCTGCACCAATGTAGCTAACCAATTCAACCCTACCGTATCGATCCATTTCATCACCTTCAAGTAAATTCAACCTCAAACCTCCACCTTTAGGCAATCCAATCATCTTTTCAACATGCTCACCAAACAGATCTTCACTCACTGCTTCCTTCAATGAAAAAACATCCATAAAGAATTCAGTTTCTTCATCTAAATTAGAAACAATCGTCACCAATGAAGTTATGCCACCATACCCTCTACCAGACAATTGTATTTTTTCACCCAATTGTTCAACAAAAATAATATTGGTGTGGTCATGTCCTGGCATCTGAACTTCTAAAACATCTGCACCAATGGATTCAATCTGGTATCCAACATACTCAGATCTAAATTCATAACCCAATTTCATCAATTCATCATACTTGCTTGGAAGATCGATACATGTCACATCCAGGTTTTTTGGACCAAGATCAGTTGCATTTGCATTTTGACGAACTGGGGCAGAAGGATTTCTGAATTGAACAAGATGGATTTTGCCAACATCAATTTTGGGAGTTGCCAGCAAAGCTTGCTTCGATATATCTTCATCATCAAGCTGCCAGAGCCTCGATAGATCAGTATCCCCACCATTTCTCTCGGAAACAATATCTAGACCAAATTGATCTACCCATAGTTCAGTTGCTTGATCAATGTTTTCTACACCAACGACAATGCTATCAATTGATCTTATTGCGCCCAACTTATTTACCAGTTGATGCTTTCGCCATTGTATCGAACAAAGCTTCCAGAAGATTCGATATCTAGTTTTTCAATTTGCTTTAGCATCCCAGCAATACTTTCCTGGGGCTCAAGATCTGCACCTCCACCATTCATTCTTGTTTTTACATAGCCTGGACACATTGCAAGCAATTTAATTTCATTCTCTTTGAGAATATCAGCCAATAAAGCCACTGATTTATTCAGAGCAGTTTTACTTGTCGCATATGCAAAAGCTTTTTGATGATCATCTGCAATTGAACCAACCACGCTGGAAATGAAGATCATTTTTTTGTCGCTCCCATTTTTAATATTTTCAAGAAATGTCTCTGCCATTTTAACTGGACCGAATAGATTGGTTTTGAATACATCAGACCAAACATCATAATCGATGGTTCCATAATGTTGCTTAAAGGTGTTTTCAAAGTAGGGCAGGGGCCCAATGGTACCTGCATTATTAATCATTACATCAATTGAGACGCCTTTTAGTTGTTCACTCAGTTTAAGAATAGAATCATGGTCATTGATATCTAAGTTGACAATAATCAATTCGTTTTTATATTCATTAGACAGTAAATCTAAATCATCAATATCATTGGGGTTTCTACAAGCAGCATAGACATTATGACCTGATTGTAATATCTGCTTTGTAAATTCAAGTCCAAGCCCCCTGTTTGCTCCTGTGACTAGGTAATTTTTCTGATCGCTCATATAGCTTCCTTTGAAAAAGATCTTGTTGTAATAATTAGATATTGCCTTTTCAGCAATCCTTTGAAGAAATATTTTATCTTCTTGGATATATTAGTGTTAGTTTATTTATCAAAATAATAGAAACTTGAATTACTTCAAATCCAATATAAAATCTTAGATAAGACAAAATTTTAAATTCAAAATTATGAAAGAGATTAATATTAAGAAAACTTGTAAGATTCTAGATAATATCATGAAATATGAACTGGCAGGTGTTGTGAGATACACACACTCAGCAATGATGGTCAGTGGACCTTATCGCATACCAATCGTTGAATTCCTTCAAGCACAAGCCAATGAATCATTGCTTCATGCCCAAGAAGCTGGAGAGCTACTGAGTGGACTGGAAGGGCACCCCAGTCAGAAAATAGCTGAAATTGAGGAAACGCATAAACATACTATAAAGGATATTCTGCAAGAAAGTCTTGAACATGAGCTTCATGCTTTGAGTTTATATAATGATCTTCTTGAGGAAGTTGAGAATAAATCAGTCTTTTTAGAAGAGTTTGCCAGAACTAAGATCGGTGAAGAAGAGCAACATTCATTGGAACTTAAAAAGATGCTAAAGGATTACTCCTGATTCACTAGATTAATCTTTCATAGATCTTTTATTTAGAAAATTTACGAAGTTAAATATCGGCTTAAAAGCCCAAAAGAACAAAAAACCGCCGCGTTCCATTAATTCTAGTAATTTATTGTATTTCATTATTTTTTGAAAAAAGACCATATAAGATCTAATCTCTTTTCACTCCTTGATAACAAATGATGCAAGTATGAACAATCCAGCGATTATACCGACACAGATTCCTACGTATTGTAAAGCTTCCACTGTCACCCCCCCCTATTTTTTTAATGAAGTTACTTAAGGTTACTTAATTTATCTGAGTTTTTTAAGACTTTTAGAGATTTATCTCAACAATCCAAGCAAGAGCTTTAGGTTTACTATTTTTAGTTTCATTAGATCTTTTTGATCAAGATCAGGACAAATCTCACAAAGCATATTCGCAAGCTCCTTCTTGGATGGAGGTCTGACTTTATTTGATGCCTCTGTGGCATCCTTTATCATTTGCTCGTATATCATTCTTTTCTATTAACATATTTTTTCATAGCGAAAGAGACAATAGCTATTAGAAAGAATAATGTTCCAATGTCACTAAGGCCTTCGATACCGAGATTCCTTTCACCTAAATGCATCGAAGCAGCAAGCGTCATAAGCACCAAGAATTCATATTTTATTAAGAATTGATTGATGGATTTAAAGACTTTCATTTTTTAAAATAATTTCTAATAACGGAGTTAATTTTATGAATAAACTAAACGATCTTCTAGAGAAACTTGCCAGACCCTTAAAGAATCATTCCTCTTATCTATTGAGAATTGGACTTGGAATCTCCTTTTTTCTTCATGGTTATGGAAAAATTCCAATTCAACAAGGATTTGTTGATTGGCTTGCTTCAAAAGGCATACCCTTTGCTGATTTAACAGCTTTATTGGTTGCTTGGGGGGAAATATTGTCTGGTATTGGAATCTTGATTGGTGGATTAATAGGCTTGAGTGCTCCAGTGGTTGGTAATTTAATCACTAGATTATCTGGTGGGGCAGTGATGGTAATAATGATAGCTGCACTTTTATTGGCACATTCAGATTGGGCAATATTTATAGGCGATAGAGGCTCTGTATTATTTGCAAGCGAGCAATTATTCCTTCTGCTTTTGGGCACCTATTTTGCAATCAAAGGAAATGATGATTAGTTATTTCAAATTCAAAAAAGCCCCTTTAATATTAAAGGGGCTTTTTACTTGGTGAATCAATAAAAACTAAATCTTATCACTCTTCAGAAATCACAGCTCTAGAGGCAACCATGATGTTTAAAATTTTCCCATTTTCAATCCGGACATCAAACATTTCTTCTCTGACAACTTCTTCACCATCTATGATATCGGTCAATGTGTAAAGAGAGGTTACCCAATACTGTACAGATCCATCAGCTTGGATGACATCATTTGCCATCGCATAGTTGTATTCCCAAGATGGGCTGGATGTTGCAAACCATTCTTTTAAAAATGCAGCATGAGCTTCTCGCCCCTTAATGACAATTCCATTGGCTGCTCGACCTTCAAAGTCGTCAGCATTCATGTTGTCTATTGCCTCAAGGTCTCGTAAATTATGTGCTTCTACATACTCAACCCAAATATCAACAGCAGAAGTATCTCCAGCCGCAATATCAAGTCTTTGTCCATCTATGATTTCATAACCTATGATGGTCTTCGAAGAACCCTCATTTTTTTCATGATGTCCTGCAAAAGATGTTTGAGCAATCAATAATATACATATGCTTAGTAGTACTTTTTTCATAAGAATCTCCTAAAGTTATAATCTAAGAATATCATCTCGGAGATATATTCGCATTAGGCTATCTGAGCATAATCAGTTCTATATCTGATTCATTTGATAAAATATATTCTTGAATAATGAAATTAGGAGACCCAAATTATGCCGTCGCTAGATATTAAGTCAGAGATTGATCCGCACGAACTACTCAATGCCATCGATCAAGCAAATAGAGTGATTAGTAATAGGTTTGATTTCAAAGGAACTGACTCGAAATTCACATTGGATAATGAAGAAATTACTTTAGAATCTCAGGAAGAATTTCAAATAAATCAAATGATGCCAATCCTAAAAGAGTCACTTGTAAAAAGAAATATAGATGTAAAAAGTCTTGATCCTCAAAAAATTGAAACCTCAAATTTTAGGGCTTCTCAGAAGGTATTTTTAAAAAGAGGTATTGATCGAGAACTAGCGAAAAAGATTACAGCATTAGTAAAAAAATCAAAACTCAAGATACAAGCTCAGATACAAGGTGAGGAGATCAGAATCTCTGGTAAAAAAAGAGATGATCTTCAAGCAATTATGAAAATAATCAAAGACGGTAAGTTTGATATACCATTGCAATTCGTAAATTTTAGAGATTGATTTTTGAAAGTATACGATAAGAAAAATGTTGCTTCATCCTTGCAATATGAAATCTTGATTGAGGCCTTAAGAAAAGCATTTAGTTCAAAAATAACTGCTCCGGAAAGAGTTCAACATAGTATTCAAAATAAAAACGGCAGTGATGCAACTCTACTTTTGATGCCAGCTTGGAAGATTGGCGAACACATAGGCATAAAAATAGTCTCAGTTTTTCCTGAAAACGCCACCCAAGATATGAGTGCCGTTCATGCTAATTATTTTTTAATGAATGCAAATAATGGGAAACCCATTGCCGTAATGGATGGAACTGAGCTTACCTTGAGAAGAACAGCTTGTGCATCAGCTCTGGCCGCAGATTATTTAGTTAACAAAGAGGCAGACACCCTACTTATGATAGGAACAGGTAGCCTTGCACCACATATGATAAAAGCACATTGCGTAGTTAGGGATTATTCAAGAATCTTAATTTGGGGCAGGAATGAAGAAAAGGCAGAAAGATTGGCTCATTCATTAGACATCAAGGATAAAGAAATTATGGCAAGAAATGATTTAAAAGAAGCATTAGATGATGCCGATACAATCTCATGTGCAACACTAAGTCACAAACCCTTAATAATGGGCGACTGGATAAAACCTGGGCAACATATGGACCTAGTCGGTGCATTCACCCCTGATATGGCTGAGGCGGACAGTAAGGCAATCACCATGTCTAAGATTGTGGTTGATACATATGAAGGGGCGTTATTGGAGTCTGGAGAGCTTATTAATGCATTAAAAGAGGGTCATATTAAGAAAAAGCACATACTTTCCGATTTAAGAGAGTTGGTTATGAGAGAAAAAGATATCCGAAATGATTCAAATGATATTACATTGTTTAAATCAGTAGGAACGGCGCTTGAAGATTTGGCAGCAGCTCAATTAGTCGTTGAAAAAAGTTAGAGTAGGGCTTCTATCTGAATACAATCAAATCTTTATCTAATCTCAAGATACAGTTAGAATATATCTCTTACTTATGCGGGAATAGCTCAGTTGGTAGAGCGCAACCTTGCCAAGGTTGA
>Ga0066371_10000176_pt1 | contig 13903 bp, 14 predicted proteins | sample Knorr_S15_td_DCM_FD_71214 | JGI IMG/M metagenome (GOLD analysis project Ga0066371, IMG submission 71214) | Marine microbial communities from Southern Atlantic Ocean transect - Knorr_S15_td_DCM_ad_63m_LV_B | ecosystem: Environmental > Aquatic > Marine > Oceanic | place: Southern Atlantic ocean... | reverse complement strand
GTCTCCGAATGCTGCTCCAAGAGTTTCTTCAGGCATTGATGGCATGCCAACTATGTCGCCAATACCAGGGAAAGCTGCTGTTGCCGCACCCCATCCTGCGCCGCCTGCAAGGAAATCGTTGTATGGATCGTATGCGCCTACTGCCCAGCCCCAAACTGTAGCACCAGCGATACCAATGATCATTGCACCCTTGGTCCCTCTTGCCATCATCACAGCAATAGAAATTAATGCAAGCATAGAAATTATTGCTCCGTGTTCCCATAGAGCAACTGTTGCTGTATCTGCGGAAGCCGTAAATGTGGCCAAGTCACAGTTGAGAACTGTGTCTACACATGGAACAGCAGGTCCGGAGTCGTCGCCTTTCATGACTGTCCCGCCCCAACTTTCTGTTTGACCTATGTTAACAAGAGTTGCGCCGTCATCTCTAATCCAACCCATTTCTCTGAGTCCGATTATTGAAAGGAACATTCCTATTCCTGCCCCGGTTGCTATCTTAAGATCTGTAGGTATAGAATTAATCATAGCAGTTCTCCACCCTACTTGAGGTAGAGACATTGCCAAGAACAATATACCTTCAATAAATACTGCAAATAATGCTATTTGCCAATCAATGCCCATACCAAGAACCACACCGAATGTAAAGTATGCATTCAGGCCCATTCCTGGCGCTAAGGCAAAGGGCAAGTTTGCCCACAATCCCATAACAGTACAACCAATAAAGGCTGCAACTGCTGTGGCGAAAAGTATGTCTGCGAAGGCTTGCTCATTTCCTGCCGTTGTTCCGTCACCAATACCTAATGTTAGCATTGCTGGGTTAACTAGCAGGATATATGCCATAGTTAGGAAGGTAGTAATACCCGCCCTAATTTCACCGTCGAAAGACCCACCTTTCTCTGTATATCCAAAATATTCGTCTGCTTTTGCGTTTTCCATTTTCTCACCATTTCTTTTGTTCAGGACATAGCCTGATTACATCTTCGTTTGTGCATAAGGCCTATGAATTGTTCGGAGCACCTGATTCACGAATTTATGTGAATTGATGCGCCATTTACTGGTAAATGAATTTCTATTTTTTTACTTAATTCGGAAAAAATAACATTTCTACTTTCTTCTGGTGCATGAAATAAAATCATATTTTTTGGGTTGCACGATAACGCAAAATTACATAGTTCATCATGTCCTGCATGGTTAGATAGTTGAAACTGTTCAACATCCAACTCTATTTTTGTTAAATTGCCAAAAATATTTAGTTTCCCTTCTTCTAACAACTTCCTACCGCCCGAATTTTTTGCTTGATATCCTGTTAATAAAATTCCATTAGCTATATCATTCTTCAATCGATTAAGATACCAAAGTGCTGGGCCACCATCTAACATGCCGCTAGTAGTAACAATAACATCTGCCTGTAATGCCTTTTTACGATCGGACTTACTAGATATTTTCTTAGTCCATTTCCATACTTTTTCAAAAGTTTCAATGTCCTTAATGTGTTCTGGGTTTTCAAACCATTTACGAGTTAGTCGGGTCCCCATTCCATCATAATGAACGTTTAAGTGAGGCGCTTCCCGATGTAAAATTCGAAGAATATCTTGCCCTCTTCCAGATGCAAATGCTGGGATTAATGCAAGTCCTCCTCTTTCAACGATTTTTTTAACTGCAGATACAAATCTCAATTCTTCTTCTTTCCTATCAGGATGTGTTTTCCCACCATATGTTGCTTCTAGACAAAGGATATCACATTTAACAGGCTTAGCTCCTATCGTATTAGGGCTATCTCTTGTATCAAGATCTCCCGACCATAAGATTCGATGTGTTGGTGTTTCTATCTCTATCATTGCTGCACCTGGCATATGTCCTGCTCTATGAAGACGACATTTCCAAGCTCCTATGTTGAACCACTCATCGTAATCATGTGAAATCCATGAGTCAAGAGCGTATTCTAAATCTCTTTTATCCCAAGTTAGTGGATACCCTTCAATTTTGGATACTTTATATGTATCTCTCCACATTATTTCTGATACTGATTCTGTCAACGAAGTTCCATGTAATCTAATATTATTAAATTGCGTTAACCATGGGACCATTCCTATGTGGTCAATATGGCTATGAGTAATGATGGCATCAGATATTGGTGGGCTCTGATCTGGATATTTGGGAGGTTTTGTAGGAGCTAACCCATAGTCAATCAATACACGCGTACCGGTGTTATCTTCAATGATACATCCGACATTACCTACTTCATTTCCACCTCCAAGAAAATGAAATCTAATACCCTCCTTAACTTTGTTTTTTGGATACCCAGAGGATTGGCCTGGCGTATACAATACCATAGTTAAGCGAGTGCGTCTTTTGTCAAGAGTGCTTTGGAACTCCATCCCCTATATTTCCACTAGAGATGTGATTCTTGGATAAGTAAATCAGCTATGTATTCAAAATGTTTATATTTCTTCGATTTCATAATGCGATTGTTTATCAAAATCTTATGATTTTTTGAAAATTATGTTATGATAAATCTATTATTTTCTTTCCACTGGAAACAAAGGGGTCGGGGGGATATATTCAGAACTAACACCCCCTCAAGAGATTATGGCCAGGGTACCAAACTTTGAGTTCGTTGTTGATAACGAGCGATGTTTTGGCTGTGCAGCATGTGTCTCCTTATGCCCTGTCAATGCGTTAGAATTAGACGATCTATTAGCAATAGTTGATGAACCATCATGTACTCATTGTAATTATTGTATTCCATTTTGTCCTGTACATGCATTATCAATAATTCAGATATTATAAAATAAAATTTTATTGTTATTGACATTAACATCATTCTAATAGTGAATACACCTTCACAAAGACATGGAAATTAGTCAGATAATTTCACAGTCCAAGGAAATTCAAGGTTGGATTGTAGAAAAAAGAAGAACAATACATCGTAATCCAGAACTTATGTATGAAGAATTTGAAACCAGTAAGCTAGTTCAAAACACACTGGAAGATTTAGATATTCCATTTGAAAAAGATATTGCTATAACTGGAGTAGTAGGGACAATAGGAAATGGCAAAGATCCTTGTATTGCCTTAAGAGCGGATATGGACGCTTTACCTATTCACGAACAAGCAGACGTTGAATTTAGAAGCGAAATCGATGGGAAGATGCATGCTTGTGGGCACGATTGTCATACGGCAATGCTTCTAGGTGCTGCAAGAGTACTGAAAAAAAACGAATCTTCAATTGAAGGAACCATCAAACTGATATTTCAGCCAGCAGAAGAAGGTGGCGCAGGCGGTAAAATGATGAAAGAACAAGGAGTTTTAGAAAAACCAAAAGTTCAACAAATTTACGCATTACATGTTGCAGGAACAATGCCAATGGGAACATTGTCTTCTAAAGAAGGCACATTATTAGCAGCAACCTCATCGATAAAAATAGTAGTTTCAGGTAAAGGAGGACACGCTGCAGCACCTCATCATACCATAGATCCAGTAGTCACAGGATCGAAAATTATTGTTGAGCTTCAAACCTTAATTTCTCGTGAACTAAGTCCCTTGGAATCAGGAGTAATTAGTATCACGATGGTTAATGCAGGTACTGCCACTAATGTAATACCTCCTGAAATGGAATTACAAGGAACCATCAGATCCCTGACTAATGAAGGAATATCTCAATTACAAACTAGAGTAAAAGAAGTAGCAGAATCAATAGCAAAGGCTAACCGTTGTGAAGCGAAAGTTACTTTTCCAGGTAACGATTATCCACCAACAATAAATGATGCCGAATGTTGGGAATTGGGAAAACTAGCCGCAGGAGAAATTCTTGGTAACGATAAAGTTTCAGAAATGTCTTCAATAATGGGAGGAGAAGATTTCGCTTACTATACTCAAGAAGTACCCGGCTGTTTTTCTTTTATCGGTGTAGGAAACCCAGAGATAGACGCAATATATGATGTACATCATCCAATGTTTAAGGTAGACGAAGAGGCACTTTCACTTGGTACCGCCGTTCACGTTAATACAGCATTAAAAGCATTGAAAAAATTAATTTAATTTACAATTTATAGAGTATGATACAATGAAAATAGCAATCATTGGTTCAGGGATAGAAGTATTCTCTTGTGGCCATAGATTATTAGATTTAAATTCAGAGTTAGAGATTCATATATTTGATGAAAAGGCCGAATCTGGAATGTATGGTGAAGAGCCAGGAATTTTTTCAGAATGGCCTTTAACGCCTCTTTCTTGGTATGGTAATCTATTTGCTCAGGAACCCAACGAAAAATCAACTGCAGTAAGATATTCCTGGTTTGTAAAATCTCTTTCCATTTCATTGGCTCAGAGAGGCGTTAATATACACTTGAAAACAGTGGTCAAGAATATAGAAACAGGAAAAATTGAATTTTATGGTGCAGGATACAAAGGTTCTGGTAACATTGTTTTTGATCACGTAATTGATTTTCGTCAAAAAAATCAAGAAAAATTTTGGTATGGTGGAGTGACTCTGTTTGAAACGTCATCTGAAATTACTGGAATAAGGCCCGATAGAACCATTGAAGTGTGGAGTATGGAGGGAGAGATTGAGGGAAATGTTCTACAAAAAATGGTGTGGTCAGGAGAGAACCCAAGTACTGCTTTAACAAGTAGAATTGACAAGGGCATAGAAGCGGCAGAATCCATAATATGTTAGAGATTTATTGTAAAATTTTAGATGCTTGATGTTCCTAGGCGCGAACATGGCAGGAGTCGAGAGTCAGACATTGGAACATGTCTGCGACAATACAAAAATCACTAGACACGCCATTTTGATTGATCCTGCAGACCAAACTCCGGACGTAGCAGCAAAAAGAGCCATGGCGGCAGTTGCAGCAGGCAGTAGGATGGTATTAGTGGGGGGCTCAAGTGGTACTGATATGGACAATGTCCATAGAACCGTGGTGGCCATTCAAGAAGCTTTAGAGTTAGTAACCTGGGCATCATCTCAAGATTCCGGTCTGGAAGAGAAAAATTGGAAAGTCCCTGTAGTTTTATTCCCTCAGGGAGCAGCAGCATTATCTCCAGCTGCAGATGCAATTACATTCATGATGTTAATGAACAGCAAATCGCCTAGGTACCTAATTGAAGAGCAGGTAGCCGGCTCATTATACATCAAAAAGGCCGGGATTTCTCCATTACCTATGGGGTATATTATTTGCGAACCAGGAGGTAAGGCAGGAGAGGTTGGTGAAGCCGATTTGATACTTTCATCTGAGACAGAAAGAATCGCCGCATATGCCACAACTGCGGAATATTATGGCTTCAAAATAATTTACTTAGAAGCAGGAAGCGGAGCAAAGACCCCGGTATCTCCAGAGCTAATTAAAGCGGCCAGAAAATCCTGTGACCTGACAATTATTGTAGGAGGAGGAATCAGAGATGGAGAAACTGCAAAGATAGCTTCAGACGCAGGTGCAGATTGGGTAATAACGGGTAATTTGACAGAATCTTTTGATGATGCGAATGCATTACAAAATGTTCTAATGGAATTTATTTCAACAATGAATAATTAACCGTCTTTTATTGAAGCAAGTAACCGATCAATTTGTGCTTCCATATCTAAAATTAAAATCATTTGTTCTTCTTCGACTCTGAGCAATCTAATATTTTCGTCCTGTAGCTCCTGAATCCTATGTTCAGAAACACCGCCCCCATCTATCCTCCGTATCTTTTCATTTTCTAATTTATTTTCTAATTGATTATAACGAATTTTCATTACTCGTAATTGCTCTTCAAGATCTGATGCCGAGGGACTATCTTCTTGTTCTAAATTTATGGCAGCCAATTCTAATTCTAAAGCCCTTGTCCGTTGCCGTGAAATAACCAACTCCTGTTCCATTTTCATAGCTTCGTTCCATACGGAAATTACTTCCTGAACTAATTTTTCATGAGATATTTTTGCCAAACGCTCTTCTAAGGACCCCTCTCCTAACTCTGAAGAAGTGTTGTTGTCTGAAGGAGAACTCATCATTAATCAGTTAACATCGTGACTAACACGTTCTTGAACATTGAGTCGAAGCGAAACACCATATGTCTATTTTCTAATATTTTCAGCATTGCCGTTTTAGTGGCTTTTATATCAAAGTCGAAAGTCGGGCGCAATATGCAAGCATACCGGGTAGACGGCTCATTACGTCAAGGGAAGACAAACCAAGAGTTCTGCGTAGACATAGTTGCAGAAGACGAAGATGGTGCTAGAGAAAAAATATATTCAAATTTCGGCAGCCGCCACGGCCTTAAAAGAAGGTATGTGATAATTAATACAATCGAACAAATCGATCCTTCAGAATCTACAGCCCCTGTTGTAGTATCTCATTTCCGGGACAAATAACCATCTTTAACACGTAACGGTGAAATCAGATAGTCTCTACGAAGGGTCGTGTTGAAGAAGACATTCATGCGCCAATACTGGCGTATTCAGCAAAGTCAGACCCTAATTTCTATGGGTTTTTGGATCACAACTCTAACGTTGTTGATGTGGCCTTATGTTAGTTGGAGATTTAGATCAGATACTGAAATGCTAGCAATCCCAATGACTTATTGGGGTCTGGGTGGAATAGCAATAACTGTATTACTAGCAGTATTAGTAATTGGATGGGTATATGATGTATTTCTTGGATTATGGAGGGAGCACTTAACGGTGGTACAAGAAAGAAACCCTTTCACCACATACAAGGTCAACGCTCCATTCGGTATGTTACTAGCTCAAACTAATGCAATTTTAAGAAAATTATCGGAAGATGATGAAGATATTAACCGACATTGTGATTTTGTTGATAGATGGCTAGAATGGAACTCTCAACAAGAGATATGGTCGCGCACGATGTCTTCTTGGAAGGAAATAGTTGGCGATGAAGACCCATATTTATTCCACTTAAGCGAAGAATCAAGACAAAAATTAGAATCGGCGGCCAAAGAAATGCAAGATTTTTAGTTGGGGGGACTTAACCTTGGATTTTGAAAAAATAGTTGAAATTGCCGAATTAGCAGGAGAAGCAATACTTGAGATTTACAATAGGTCAAATGAGATAGAAATCAAACATAAAGGCGACAATTCTCCATTGACAGAAGCAGATTTGGCTGCACATAATTTAATTGTCCAAGAGTTAAAAAAAATTGATCAGACACCTATTGTTTCAGAAGAAGGGAATGAAGGAGACCCACTGTCAACGGATACATGCTGGTTAGTTGACCCGTTAGACGGAACGAAAGAATTTATCAAGAAAAATGGAATGTTTACGGTGAATATTGCTTTGATGAGACGTAATAAAAATCGTTGGAACCCAATATTCGGAGTAGTACATGCTCCAGTAACTAAAACCACTTGGTTTGGTGGAGTGGTAATTCCTTCAGAACGCCGAGGCCCAGATGGTACTGGTCTAATGATGGTCAATCCTTCAATGCCTCCTAGCCCTGTTCGTCTAGTTGCTAGTGGCACTCATAGGGGTGAAAAAGACGAATTGTTCGCTCAGAAGTTAGGTAACTATGATTTAGTTAGAATGGGGTCATCGTTGAAGGCATGCATTGTTGCAGAAGGTTCTGCTGACCTCTATCCAAGATTTGGCCCCACATCTTGTTGGGATATAGCAGCAGCCCATGCAGTAGTGTCAGGAGCTGGAGGGATTGTAGTAGATCCATCTGGAAAAAATCTCGATTATGATGTGATTGAGAATATTTTGAATCCGTATTTCCTTGTCGCCGCCGATAATCGTTGGACTGAAGACTGGGTTAAATTACAGTGAAATGTAATTTATGCGTTTTTTATTTTATCTTTCAAATAGACCGAAACCCGTCGATGTGAAATATACCGTGGTCTACGGAAATACATGTCCCACCTCGACGCTTTAGAGGCGGAAGCTATCCATATCATGAGAGAGGTCGTTGCGGAAGCAGAAAATCCTGTCATGCTTTATTCAATTGGAAAAGACTCTTCAGTAATGTTACATATAGCAAGAAAAGCATTTCATCCCGGTAAAATTCCATTCCCAATTATGCATATTGATACAATGTGGAAGTTTTCAGAAATGATTGATTTCAGAGACAATATTACCAAAGAGTTGGATTTAGACATGATAGTGCACATTAATCCTGAAGGTAAAAAAATGGGAATGAATCCTTTTGAATATGGATCTTCCAAGCATACAGATTTGATGAAAACGGAAGGCCTCAAACAAGCTCTCGACAAATATCAATTCGATGTTGCATTTGGAGGGGCTAGAAGAGATGAAGAAAAATCTCGTGCAAAAGAAAGAATATTTTCTTTTAGAACATCAAAACATCGATGGGATCCTAAAAATCAAAGGCCGGAACTATGGAATCTCTATAATTCACGAAAAAATAAAGGCGAATCGATAAGAGTATTTCCATTATCAAACTGGACAGAATTGGATATTTGGCAATATATACATCTAGAAAAAATCCCAATCGTACCATTATATTTTTCGAAAGAAAGACCTGTAGTAGAAAGAGATGGTACTTTGATATTAGTCGATGACGATAGGTTGCCTTTAATCGAAGGTGAAAAGCCCATGATGAAAAGTGTTAGATTTCGAACTTTAGGTTGTTACCCATTAACTGGAGCAGTAGAGTCTGAGGCAGATACATTGCCTGAAATAATACAAGAAATGTTACTTACTACTACTTCTGAAAGACAGGGAAGAACAATAGATCACGATTCTAATGCTTCAATGGAGAAAAAGAAACAGGAGGGATATTTTTAATGGCTCATGTTAGCGATTTAATCTCCACAGATATCGATACTTATCTGAAATCCCATGAGGAGAAGAGCTTGCTTCGATTCATCACATGCGGGTCTGTAGATGATGGCAAATCGACCCTTATTGGAAGAATGTTGTATGAGTCTCAAATGCTTTTTGACGACCAACTATCGGCATTAAAAAGCGACTCAAAAAAAGTTGGTACACAGGGCGATGAGATAGATTTTGCACTATTAGTCGATGGACTTGCAGCAGAAAGAGAACAGGGAATAACGATTGATGTTGCTTACAGATTTTTTTCTACAGATAAGAGGAAATATATCGTAGCAGATACGCCAGGACATGAAGAATACACTCGAAATATGGCGACTGGGGCTTCGACCGCAGATGTAGCGATCATTTTGGTTGATGCCAAACAAGGAGTTCTGACCCAAACAAGGAGACATTCATTCATAGTGTCAATGGTAGGCGTCAAAAAAGTATTATTAGCAGTCAATAAATTAGACTTAGTAGAATATTCTGAAAAAGTATTTAACAAAATAGTGTCTGATTATTCTAATTTTGCAAAAGAAGCGTTAGATGTTGAATCAATTACTGCAATCCCAATTTCGGCATTATTAGGAGACAATATAGTAGAAAAAAGCCAAAATACTCCTTGGTATAAGGGAGAAACAATTTTGCAATATTTAGAAAATGTTGAAGTTAGGAATAACAAAAAAACAATTCCTTTCAGGTTGCCGATCCAATGGGTAAACCGCCCAAATTCTAATTTTAGAGGATTTTCAGGTTTAGTCGCTAGTGGTTCGATAAATGTTGGCGACAAAATTAGAATACATCCGGGTGGCCAAGAATCCTCAATTGAAAGTATTGTTACATGGGACGGCGTATTATCTCAAGCAGAGGAAGGACAATCAGTTACGATAACTTTGAATGATAAGATAGACGTTTCAAGAGGGGATGTAATTGCTACAATGCAAGATCCATGCGGAGAGGCAGATCAATTCCAATCGCGTATTCTATGGATGAGTAATGATCCTATGATACCTGGAAGACAATATATTCTCAAATCAAATACACAATCAGCCACAGTAACTCTTGGTAAACTGAAATATCGTATTGACGTAAATACGATGAACCCAATTCCTGCGAAGAAACTTAGTTTGAATGAAATAGGCGTGTGTAATATTTCGTTGGATAAAAGAATAGCTTTCGATAAATATGAACAAAATCAAACAATGGGCGGATTTATCATAATTGATAAATTATCTAATAACACTGTGGGAATGGGATTAATCGATTACGCACTTCATCGCTCAGAAAATATCCATTGGCAAAAAATGGATGTTTCACAAGAATCAAGAGCAGAACAAAAATCTCAAAATCCAAAAATAATATGGTTTACAGGACTTTCAGGCTCAGGAAAATCTTCTATTGCGAATATATTGGAGAAAAAATTACAATCCTTAGGTAAGCATACAATAACCCTTGATGGTGACAATATTAGGCATGGATTGAACAGAGATTTAGGCTTTACAGAAGCAGATAGAGTTGAGAATATTAGAAGAGTAGGGGAAGTATCTAGACTAATGGTTAATAGTGGATTGATTTGTATAACTTCATTTATCTCACCATTCGAATCAGAAAGGGCTATGGTTAGATCCTTGGTTTCAGAAAATGAATTTGTTGAAGTGTTTGTAGACACACCTCTATCTATTTGCGAAGAAAGAGACGTCAAAGGTTTGTATGCAAAAGCTCGCGCTGGACTTATCCCCAATTTTACAGGTATATCTAGCCCTTATGAAATGCCAAAGAACCCAGAGATTCGAATAGATACAACGAAAGTATCTGCTGAAGAAGCTGCAGACCAGATTATTGATTTTATCTCTAAATAATTGAATCTCTTTTTGCGACGACTTCTTGACAGACAACAACTTCGGCAGTTCAATGAGCGCAGTAGATAAGGCCGAATTGCAACGTATTGCGCAACAAGTTGAACTCAATAGAAAAAGGATGGAATCAATAGAACAGCAGATGACTCGCTTAGAGCAAATCAGACTCGAACAGCTCCAAACAATTGAGACATTATCTGCAATACCCGACGAAGGCGCTAAAGGCGCCATGATTCCATTAGGTTCCGGAGTCCAAATTGTTACAGATATTCCGCCTGAAACAGGTGCAGTGATTGATATCGGCAGCAGAGTCCAAGCAGAAAAGACATTATCAGAAGCAATCGCAATTTTGACGAAAAGAACAGAAGAGATTCTTGATATAATGAATAAAATGAAGATAGAATTCAATTCTATAGAGGAAACAACAATTTCTTTAGCAAATATTTTCAACGAGCAAATAAACTCATTACAAACAAACAGTTCTGAAGAAAATATTGAACAAAACACCGCCTCTGAAACGATTACTAGCACCAAAGCACCTCGTAAAAAGAAAAAAAGAGGAACAGAACTAACTCTTGATGATTAAGTGATAATATGGGATTATTTGATAGATTCAAGAAGAAAACAAAAGCGGCAGCCGATAGTAACGAAATCACAATACAAGCAGATTCAGACGAGGCTAGAGAAATCATCCAAAAAAGAGAGGAAATGTTGTCGGCAATAGAAGAATCCAAGAAAGAAAATTTTTCATCAATTGATTTAGAATCTGTAGAATTTGAGGACGAGGATTGGGAAGATTTTTCAGAAGAACCTCTTCAAAATCCATTTTCTAAAGAGAAAGACAAGAAGTCCAGAAAATTGGCGCAACAGGCAGAAAAACTCGATAAGATAAAATCGAAACAATTATCTTCAGATAAACCCATAGATCGTATGAAAACAACGACTGGTAGGAAACTAATACCCGTAACCAAAGAGTTTGAAATGGATTTATCAAACTCTACAGTGAATAAAGGTGGCCAAATAATTCGAGGAGGCCCCGTATTAGACGAAATTTTATCTGAACTTGAAGAAGAATTATTACAATCTGATATGGGTCATTCTGCAGTAATGGAAGTTATAAATTCGCTAAAGGCAAATCTAATTGGATCTAGAATTGATACAAGAATTGGATTAGAAAAAATAGTCGAACAAGTAGTTCGCAAGTCATTACAAAATTTACTTGAAGCAGGTTATTGGGATTTTGATAGAACTATCCATTCATTCGTAACAGAAGAGACCCCCGTCTCAATAATGATTGTAGGAGTCAATGGAACTGGTAAAACGACAACTACCGCCAAGCTAGCACATCGTCTCAATCAACAAGGGTATTCTGTGGTTTTAGCAGCAGCAGATACATTTCGTGCAGGGGCGATAGACCAACTTGCAGCGCATGCTGAGAAAATTGGTGTACGTTGTATCAAGAGTCAGAGGGGTGGAGATTCTGCAGCAGTTTCTAGAGATGCTATAGAAAGCGCTAAAGCGAAGGGTGACGATATAGTAATTATTGATACGGCTGGAAGGATGCAAAATAAAACAAATTTAATGGAAGAACTTAGAAAAGTACACAGAATAACCCAACCTCATCTGGTAATTTTTGTTGCCGATGCATTAGCAGGGAATGATGCAGTAGTACAGGCAAAAGAATTTCAAAGAATATTAAATTTTGATGGAGTAACAATGTGTAAATTAGATACAGATGCAAAAGGAGGGGCCGCACTTTCCATTGCTCATGCGACCGGTCGACCAATTGTTTTAGTTGGGGTGGGGCAAAATTATGAAGATTTGAAAGATTTTGATCCGGAATGGTTTTTAGATTCTATTTTAGATTGACTGCAATAGACCGCGTCTTTCATGTATCATAGCCTCTGTGAACGGTTTAGGATGTCACGCGTAGCCCTTGTTGTAGTTGGTAATTCTATCATAGAAGGCAGACTAAGGAATATCATGTCTAGAAGAGGCTGGTCTGTTGAAATTTGTCAAGATGGAGATAAAGCAGTTGACGAATATGTACGTTTAGAGCCAGAAATAGTCTTTCTCACGTTAGATTTACCAACAATGGATGGGCACATAGCAGCTCTCGAAATGAGGGAAACAGATTCTAAGGCCCGTATTATTTTTGTTTCTAGCAAGGCTAGATTATCAAAAACCCAAGACGCAGCATATTCTTCTGGAGCGGTTGCAACATTGGTTACACCAATAACCTTCAATGATGTTGAAGAAAAATGGGACGATATAATGGGCGAAATTCCAGAGGCCCCAGGCCTCCCGGATTTAGATGCATTATATCCTGAAATTGAAGAACCGCAACCCAAGCTTCCTCCGCTTCCTGAACTTCCTCCTATGCCAGTATTACCTCTGGAAATGGAACAACCGATCGTTAAGCCGAAGAAAAAGCGAAGAACGAAATTAAAATTATTTTTACTTTCATTAATAATTATTTCATCGACATTAGGCATAGCCCATTATTTAGAATATGTAGATTTACAAGAATATTCTGAAAAATTATTCGATATTTTCAATTAAAATCGCTGGCACAGATTCGACGAAAGAACTACCTTCTGGTGCACTAGTTAAAACTTCAATTTTTACAGACGAATCTGTAAGTAATGTTTCATCATAGTTTTCTAAACGATAGTTTAATCTCCAACGCTTCAGAACTTCTCTTGCAAGTATGAATATTGTAAGAAGACAAATTCCTAGTGCAACAAACCAGTACAAACCATTCAGCGCAAGCGCTTCTAATGAGGACATAATTTATTTTCCTCGCTCTAGCATTGCATTCCATGATGCTTCAGCATAAGCCTTTGCAGCACCAACCCTATCTTCTTGGCCATGAATCCCAGAACCAACAATAATTATATCTGCTCCTGAAACAATACTTTCTCTGGGAGCCCCATATCTCTGGCCCATTTTTCCAGCACCAGTATTCAAATTTATTCCAGGTGTCCAAATCATCTGTCCCGGCCCCACAATCTTTCTCAATTGCTCAATTTCTTGAGGGGAACTACCGTTTCCAATATATCCGATTACGTGAGGAGAACCCTTCCCTGTCTCAATAGTTTCTTTGGTATATTTTTGATCTAATAAATTTCCGCGACTTGACATTTGAGCTAGTAATAAAACCCCACCTATACGTTGTACCTCTGCCCAGCCTTCCGCTATTCCATCAACAATATCTGGCCCAGAAATCCTATGAGCTGTGACTATATCTGCCCATGAACGTATATCATGAATTCC
>Ga0066371_10000171_pt1 | contig 14256 bp, 15 predicted proteins | sample Knorr_S15_td_DCM_FD_71214 | JGI IMG/M metagenome (GOLD analysis project Ga0066371, IMG submission 71214) | Marine microbial communities from Southern Atlantic Ocean transect - Knorr_S15_td_DCM_ad_63m_LV_B | ecosystem: Environmental > Aquatic > Marine > Oceanic | place: Southern Atlantic ocean... | reverse complement strand
CGAGGTGAAATCCGAGTCCTTGGTCTCTAATAAAATCCCAAACATCAATGGAACCTCGTTTGTAGTACGAGGGTCCTCGGTCGTTGGTGGTGTCGGCCATTTTTCTATAAGGTTTTTAATGCAATTGGATAAAACAAATGCCTGTTCTTGAAGAGCTACCATTACTGTTACGATGTCTTCTTTTCTTGTATCAGGCTTCGAGCACATGATCTCTAGCTGTCTCAGCTTGAGGTCTTGCTCCATTGTTAATTTTGTAATCGGCTTGGGGATTCCAGAGGATTGGTTCTTTTTTCTCATGGTCGTAATCGTCCGTGGTTAGTATTCGAGCAAGTTGAGCATTAACTAATGCATCTTTCTCAGTCATATCTTTCTCTTCAAAGGTTTCGACTACCGCTTTCCACGTATAACCTTTCTCTTCAAAGATCTTTTCTGCTTTTTTAATTCCTATTCCGGGGACGCCTGAGTATCCGTCTGTGTTATCTCCCGCCATTGTTTGTATGAGATGCCATCGAGCACCCTCTTCAGGTGTGATAGTTACTCTTTCTTTAAAGTCATATAGTTCTCCGGGAATCTGTCTCATATCTTTATCAGGTGATATTAATAAGTTCCCGGGATACTTAGTTGCGTAGATACCCATGGTATCGTCAGCTTCGAGTGTATCTTTTACTATTACTTTGTAATTTATTTTTAGGGCATTTATCACCCTTTTGAATCCACAGGGCTTTTTTCTCTGTCGATGACCCTTGTATTCGGGTAGAATTTTTTTCCTAAAATTATTAGGACTTGTAAAAAATAAGATCATTTCATCAAATGACCCAAATTCATCTTTAATTCTGCTTAACTCTCTTTCTACACATTTATATGCATCAGAAAAGTTTGAGGTAACTACTATTAAATCTTCACCAAAATCTATTTCTGTTTCTGTTGCTGCACAACATTTGTAGACAATGTAGTCACAATCTATTAATAATTTCATAAATTAATGTACGTCTGCCCATGTTTTGCCTTGCTTTGCCTCGGCTGCAATTGGACATCTTAAGTTGTAGTATTCTCCTGCCAATACTGCTGATTCTTCTAAATAGCTCATTAAAGTCTCAGCATATTCAGGAGCTGTTTCATATTGGAGCTCGTCATGCACGAATGCCAGTTGATGAGTGTGAGGATAGCTATTTACTGCATTTAGTTTTATACCGCAGTCAGCAATACACATCCATCGTTTGGCAATTACTCCAGCACTACATTGGAGGAGATAGTTTAGGGCTTTATGTGGGCTGTCAACTAGAACTCTTCTTCCGTCAATCGCTAAGAGCCACCCAGAAGTAGACTTAGCTGAAACCGCTGCCAATAAGTCAGCGAGACCTTCGATTGCAGAAACAAACGCTTCTCTAATTTCCTTTCCTTTCTTTTTAGCTTCATTGGGTTTGAGGGTGTTATCATAAGAGGTTCCAATTTTTTCGTTGCCTGCTCCATAAAGGAAGGCATATGTGACAGTCTTAACTTGTCGTCTAGTAATACCAATCTTGTCAGCATTTACTTGATGGATATCATCATTGAGAAGGATATCTGCATATCTACCACCGTCATACCTTCCAAGGTAGTGGGCAAGCATTCTCAACTCGATACCACTTAAATCTGCACCAACCATTACTCTCCCAGGACTAGCTGTGAATAGTTCTCTAAACTCAGGTGCTGCGGGGACTTGTGCTAAATTCGGCTTTCTATGAGCACATCTAAATGTGTTAGTAGATACCGAGCAATGGTGGTGTATTCGACTAGAGGTCGTAGATAGCTTGAGCCAAGCGTTTACGCCTTGCGAGATCATTCCTAGCTTCTTCTTTAGATCTAAAGCTTTCGCACATAAAGTCGAGAAGGGATTGTTCATCTCCTTCAAGGTGATCTCGTCTATAATTGCTTTCCCAGTTGTTGTAGTCTGGGTCAACGTTATGTTCAGACGGTTCGTCAGAATCCATGCTATGTGGTCTCGTGATGTTGGGTTAAATTCTATTAATTTTTGGGACTCGGCACCTTCAATGTATCCTTGGGATGCGTTATTTCGTTTAGGAGTGAACATCTTTCCTCCAACGAAAGGGAATTGTCCTCGAAGTATTTCAGCAGTTTTTTCCATCTCTCTTCTGAGATGTGACTCAAGTTGCTGAGCTTTTTGTTCATTAAATGTCCATCCATGTATTTCTTGTTCAGTAAGTATGTTTACGACATCGTGCTCTAACCTACACGAGTCATTAAGGGGCGGAAGTGCTCGCATAATTTAGTTGTTACTTGTACGTCTTGTACGCAATAATCTTGCATTTCTTGGCTCCACTCTGACCAATCAGTAGTCTTGCCAAATTCTCCTTTATATTCTCCTAATCTGTAGCCATAGGCTTCTAAACTATGCCTTCCATATAACTGTAATGGCATCCTTGCCCAAGACCTTACCTTATCTATCTCCATCATATTTGGGTGATATAAGCGAGATAAGACCAAAGTATCAATACAGTCAGCATTAGTATCAAACCAAGAATAAGCTTTCCGAAAAGCAGGTATGTCAAAACCCAAAATATTATGACCAACAATAATGTCAGCATTGGAAAGCCAATGTAAACCTTCCGTGATCGGTGGGCATTTACCACCTTGATCATTAAATACGAAGGTTTCCGTTTCCGTTGAATCGTAGATGGCAATGCAATGTATCTCAGAAAGGTCATGGAGTAATCCGTTAGTTTCGCAATCAAAGACGAGCATTTGTTTTTCCGACATAGGTTTTATCCTTAAACTTTGCTTTCTTTTTTGCTTGTTTACTAGGTGGATTAGGTTTATTTAGTTCCTCAGAAGTCTGTGTTGGAACTGAAAATTGTGTTCGTAGCTTCATTAAATTTACAGGTGGTTTTATCGTATTGCAGTTCAGCAGCTACACCTGTTTCACCTGAATATCTATTCTTTAAAACTCTTAAAGTAGATACATCATCATTAGATTGTTGATCTCTTTCAAGTGCTAAAACTGTATCGCTTAACTGCGAGATAGAAGCAGAACCACGAAGTTGTCCTATAGAAACTCGTTGACCGTCTTCGTGTGCCTTATCATTTTGGGCACGTCTTAAGTGAGAAACTAAAAATAATTTAATTCCTGTACGTTCAACTAAACTTCTTAAGTTAGTCATGGTTTGGTCTATCATTCTTCTCTCATCTCCATCTAATCCACTCAGCAATATGCTCAGATGGTCGAGGAAGATGACTTTTATATCTAAACCCAGAGCCATATATTCGATACGACTATAGATAATATCCGCAGATAAACTACCAAAATGGTCGTATAAATAAAGGTTCCAATTATTGATAGTGGAATCGTAAGCATCTTTTAGAGTGGTGTATTCATGTTCGCCAAGGTGTAGGGCTTTACCCACAGCTACTGACATAAGTCCTAAAGCTGTTCGCCTGTTAGATTCTTCTAATGCGATATAGCCCACTTTCTCACCTTTCTTAAGCAACTCTGTTGCGAATTGCCTAGTGAGTGTGCTTTTTCCCTGCCCAGTACCTGCCGTTATCGTAGTAAGCTCACCGTAACGTATTCCGTGAGTCATTGACTGTAATCCGGGAAATGGATACTCATGATTACAAGGTGGGCTAGGAGTAGTTACTTGTTCTAATAACGATCTACCATCAACGATGCCATCCGGCTGATACGGCTTCGCATCCCAGATAGCCCTGCAAATAGCGTTCGCATCATTGGCTTGTAACGCATCCGATGCATCCTTGTATTGTTCCAATCTGGCGATCTTAACTTTTCCCAGAGGGAGGATTGATGCCGCTTGTTCGACAGCTCTTCTTCCGGCATCGTCATTGTCGAAGAATAATACAACCTCCTCATATCCTTGTAATAAAGGTATTTGTTTTTGAAGATCTTTTTTGGCTGACGCTGCACCGTGAGGTAACGAGACCATCGGCCAGCCATCCATCGCTTCATAACAGCTCGCAGCATCTAGTTCACCCTCAGTAATAACAATACGTTTACCAGTACTAGGGAAGAGATGCTGACCGAATAAGGTATTAGTGGAAACTCCTTCATATTTAAATTGTTTTAATTTATCTTTGGTTTTAAATCCTTGTAGGCATCCAGAGTCATCGAAATAAGGGAAGCGTAAGTGTGCATCGTCTCTGTAGATTTTGTATTTCTCACAGGTTTTTTGGCTAATTCCTCGTTTTTGCAGCCTTTGGGCTGATCCTTTGAAGTTAACATTTGTTTGCATTTGATGAGTGTGTTGTTGTCCATCTCCAGCTGTATGTTTTTGACAACTAAAACAGTAAGTGTGCCCATCAGAATATGTAGCGAGTGCATCTGATGAGCCACAATCTGGACATGGTACGTGTTGTATAAATTCGCTTTCTGTCATGTAAGCCAGTCAATAGGTATGGCATGAAAAGCACACCATTTTATTCCATATCTTTTGCACCATTGTGCATAGGTAGTCTTTGATTTTTTACTGATCTTTTTATAAGGGTCTTGAAAGACCATTCTTAAATCTATCTGAGGATTATCGTGAATTACTTGTCGAACCTTCCTGCGGTCGTCCGGTCGCCAGAAACCTTTAGTTTCTAAGACTACCCCATTAGGAAGAACAAAGTCAGGTGTGTATTTATGAGCAATAGTATAAGAGAAACTTGTACCTTCATACTCATAACTAACACCTAATTCGCATAAAAGATCAGAGACTTTTTCCTCTAATCCTGATTTGAACATTAGAAGTCGTCATCTACTTCTACTTGCTCACTAGGAGTTACATTTGGGTCATCAGCTTTAAAGCCTTGTGTCTTCCCAAACAACTCAGCTACGCCACCTTCATCCAAATCTCCTGTATCCACTCCTGCACCGGATTGAATACTGACGATTTGTACGCCTGATAGCTTAAGGCTAGTGCCATAGGTAACGCCATCACGCAATATATAAGGCTTTTGATGAAAGCCAAGCTTAACTTTGGAACCTTCATATATTGGAGTATCTACATTTGTTATTGGTGTACCTTCTGTATCTACAACAGGTGGTCTTCTATCTTCAGCCCAAGAAAATTTAATAATATATTTTCCTTCAGCTACTTCTTCCCAAGGTTCTGGTCTAAGTGTTGACCTCTTTGGATTCTTCAGCTTTGACTCTGCCCATTTCAGACAGTCAGCTCTCTCTTCCTCAAGCTTATCAACTACATCACTATCAACTACTGCCTTAAGTGAGTAACCAAACTTGCTTGGCTTTAATATCGCCTGATAACCCTCAAGGGTTACAGGACTAGGTGTTACGTGTATGTTTTTCATTAACAGAAAAAATAAGTGGATTCAATTACCTCAGACGGTTGAAGGTCTCCGATAATCGGTGGTTCAGACTCAGCTCCAATAGCTTGGGCAAAGTCTCTTAAAAAATCATGCTCTGCAAAGAGGTGCATATAAATATCTCTCACTAACGTAGAAAGATCAGTCATATCAGTAGCTCGACATAAGACACTATCATGTATCAAACTTATGGGTGCATCAAATCTTGTTGCACTTAAATGTAAAAGAGAAGCATCAAGCGAATGTATTAAATTCGGAGCGGTTGCATTCTTATGATGTAATAAGTCAACACCTTTCTCCTGATCTGTACCTACTCTTAAATTCGTAGTACCGAATAGCTGTAACTCAACTCGTTTCCAATCTTGTTTCATAAGTTTTTGTGTAACTCTGAAACCTGAAGGAGTAACCCAAATTAATTGTTTAGCTCCTTCCTTAATGACTTTACTTACTTCACTTTCTATCCATCGCATCACTTTCATTGGTCCTGGAACTACAATTTCCATTGCATTTCTGACCGCTTGAACTATTTGTGTTAGTTCTTCTTTCTCAACCTCAATGTCTATATCTTTAAATGCATCTCTTATATACTGCCTATTGCTAAAAGGTTTAGCATTGTAGGGTATTGTCATCACACACCTTTTGGTTTTTTTCCTATCCCAGTAAGGGCGTAGTCTTTCAGGTATATGAGGACGACTTGTATCAGCTATAACTTGATATGCATCTTGAGGTTTGTCGCTTGGTATGACATTAACCAAGCAGGCTGTGGACTTATCCCTAGCTAACCCTGCTAAGATCTGTAGACCTGAGCAAGTAGCATCTGTTGCCACGGGTAACCCTGTTGTTGTCCTTGTTTTAGCTAAGACAACAGAGTAATATTCTTCGCAAGCAGCGACAAACTGAAATGGTTCATCGGCTGCTTCCCAATCTCCAATATTACCTAATGGGTTTGTAGCTACCCTTTTAATTAATTCAATATTTTCCCGTTTCAGAGGAAAAGCTAATCGCTCCTCCATAGTTGCTTTATCAAGACCATAAGTCGTAGCTACTTGAAAAGCTAACCACTTCATCCCATCCTCAGTTATCTCTGACTCCTCACTAAACCTCAGTAAACTTTTACCAAAGTCTGTATCTTGAGGGGTTAAGAAACTAGGTATAGGGTAGGCACGTCCACGGTAGTCGAAACTCCAAGGTATGTAGAAATCTTTACCTTCAAACTCTCTGACACAATTCATTGTCATCCTAGTTCGGCAAGATATTCTCCATTCATTAGCGTTCTTGTTATGACTTATAGCTTTTGCCTTCTTCCACTCCTTCCTCGCCTCTTTATTAGTATCTATATCAAAAGGTTTTGGAGGTGTTGGATGATTAATAACAGGACGAAACTTTCCTACTTCAATTTCTCTCTCTTCTAACTCCTTAGCTAAATTAACTATGAAAGGATTTAGACAGTAGCGAACTTTTTGTATTTTGTTTAAAAACTCATAGGTAGTTTTCCCCTGTATAGGTAACGGTTCACCTCTTCTCACCATTTCATGGCAATTAGTTAGTTGATTTAAGTAGTAACCACCATCATTTGTATTAGTCCAATCTCTTGGTTCTATATACATTGGTTTTGCTAATGGACTAAATAATTCAGATAGTCTTACAATCTCTTCTTTGTGTTTGTTAAATACATCCGTAGTGATTACATAAATTTGAGATTTTCTTCCTAATTTCTGTTCAACGTTAGTAAACCAACCTGATGAGTGTGCTAGACATTCAAGCATAAAGCCGCCGAGCTGTACTTTCCTAACATTGTTCCAAGGCTTCCAAGGAATGATGTCATGCTTATTCATTATGGTTTGCATGGACTTACGTTTATACTCAGTTCCTTTTGCTTGATGCCAATAATTTTCTTTTAATGTTTTAAATAAAGCAGGACAACTCTTCTCGTAGTAGTGCATCTGACACTCAGCTTCGATTGCTGTAGCTATAGACTCTACGACCTTAATGACAAGCTGATTCTTTTTAACTGGTGAAAATACTTTATCGAATGTAAGTTTGGCAGTAATAACAGCTTGTGCCTCTGTATCAAGAGCTAATAGATAAGGCATTAAAGCTATTGTGCTACCTGCTCCATATTTTTTTATAGTCTCGATTCTATCTTTCTTTCTCTCATCGATGTAACCCACAAATGCAGGTAACAATGTCGCAATAGAGGCAGAACCATAAACAGTTGCGGAGGCGTATTCTTTTTTCTCTAAGTGAAGTGTGTCCTTCCTTAATTTATCTAATCCGCCCTTTATTTGATTACGTTCTAATGTCTCCTGCTGTTCAATTTCAGCACGTAAAGGCATATGTTAGATCACGCTAGATTATGTTGTAGATATTTATCCTTTAGTGGATAGGTTATATAATAAGAAAGCGACTGGCTTTTAACCAATCGCTATAGGTATGTATTCTTAGGTGAATAGATTATCTGTTTGGTTTTTAAGTCCGGCGTGTCTACCAATTCCACCACACTCCCAAGGGAACTGAGCCAAAATTAGTATAACAACACGCTTAACAATTACCATAAAATCCGTTAAAACACTTAAAAATCGAAACCTTTGGACGAGCTAGAACTCATCAATTAATACGCTAGATTATTGATCGCTTCACGTTTACCTTCATCAGTCGCTTTACCATAGATGAGTGTGGTGACTATGTTTTTATGTCCCATTAAATCCATGACTTGTCGAGGTTTAGAACCACTAGCAAAGTGCCATGTTCCAAATGAATGTCTTAGTGAATGAAAACAATAACCTTCTTCTGATCTGAGACTAACTCTTGAATTGTTAATCACATTCTTGAAGGCACGTAGTAGTACGTCTTTATCGGGACTACCATTTTTATTCTTCCAGTCATTTCCAAATACTAAAGAATTAGGATGTGCATCCGTAGTTCTATTAACTAGCATATGTTCTAATTCTGGATGAATTGGAATCGCACGATACGTACCATTCTTGGTAGTATCTGTAGGTTTAGTTCCTACGTGTACGTTGTTGGTGATAAAATCTACATTCTTAACTTGTAGTTTAAGGATCTCTCCTTGTCTCATACCAGTTAATGCAGCAAACAAAACAATGTCAGATAAATCTTCACGTTGCCATGTCTCTTCTGCTTCCTTGCAGATTAATTTAACTTGATCTTTAGTGAACCATTTCCTCATAGTCTCTGCTTCCCTACGTCTTTGAAAACGTGGAACATCAAGCTTAATGAGTTGCTCATCTACACAGAATTTAAGAACTGTTGATACAGCTGATATGAATCTGTTAATAGTGGCATTGGTTCTACCTTGAGTTTCAAGTTCTACACATAACCTCGTCATAAGAGGTGGTGTGATACGAGTTACAGGAAATGAATCTCCCTGGAAATCGGTAAAGTAACCTGAGTAAGTAATGGCTGACTTACGTCCTCCACCGTTACGCCAAGTGTCCTTGTATTTGAGAGTGTAGTGCAAGCACTCACCCCATGTTGGTTGCTTCGCCATAAAGGATGTCTTTAATAGTTTGTACTAAGCGTTTACCTTTTGGGGTCAACCGAAGAAGTAACCTCCGTTTATTATTGGGGTCACGACTCTTACTAATTAACCCCAGTCCGTTACGTTCTAAAATTCGATGTTTATCAGATAACCAATCAGTATTCCTACTACCACTAGCAGTAGAAAATTCCAAAGCACGTTCCAAGTCTAATTTCGTACAGTCATCATGAGATGCAATATATAAAAAAGCTGCAAGCGTTTGGCATGGTAGTTCATTATCAAGCTTTCTGAATCTGTCTATTACTTGAGCCAGCTTCATCATCTGATAATCCGTCACCACCCTGCTTGGGTCTGAGTTCGTCATCGGTTTGTTTAGCTGATGGACATTGATATTCTATCAAAAAATTGCCTATGTGGATAGAAAAGTCACAATATTTGTCTGGTTCGACTCCTAAATAAAAAGAGCCTATAGATAAAAGCTGCATAAAGGCTCCTAGAAAAGTGTACTTTGCTGAGTATATACCCCTAATAAGGGTTTGTAATCGAAATGCTTAGCTAAAAGCATGTACATATGATACCCATTATTTAAAAACGGTTATCGTTACTGAAGTGTCCTCAGCTAGTTGTTGCTGCATAATGTTAAGCAACTCATCCTTATGTGGATGTTTCTGTATATCTCTTAACAATTCTGCTTGTCTTATGTTAAATGTTTTCTGGTTCATTAAATTCAGGGGGTAATTGAGCTGGTTTTAAGTAGTACATTCCGTCCATAGTGCAGATATACATCTCTTTGTTTTCTTTGATTGCTCTGTTCATACGATTTTTAGTTCCCGTCTCGGTGTTGTAATAAAACTCCTCGATCTTTCCTTTATCGTCCTTAGTTCTTACAAGAGAAAACACAGAATCTGGTAGCACGTATCCATATATCTTCCAGTCTTCTAACTGTTCATATGGCATGGACATGAAAAACTCATCCGGTGTGTCCTTGATTGCCCGCCAGTTATTGGGAAAGTATTTCTTTTTCATGGAAATTCCACCTTTTTAACGTCTAAAAGTGAGTATTTGTGTGATTTGGCGAAGTCCAATGCTTCATACGCAGCATCTTCGTCACAATCCGCTTTAATAAAATGGTGACTTCTGTATATGTCGTCCTCTTTCAGACGATATATAACTTGGTAAGTGTTCATGGCAAGCCTGATGAGTGTGTAAATAATTACCTGTCCTTCTTTAAGGGGGGTTTACTGACTGTCAGGTGGTAGTCTTGGGTTTTATATCTGTCCTTGCCTCCTTGCTGCTAAGTCTGGAAGTTCTGGCTCACGTTTAAATGAGCTGACTATTATGTCCATACGTAGGGCTTTATCCTTTATCTCCCTTAATTCCTTGAGTACATCTTGAAAAGATGAGGAGTGGTTCAGGTCAGGATTGGAAGCCCATGCGATTGAGTAGCATTCAGCTACGAATTGTGTTTGGTTCATTTTGTCATTTGCCAGTAAAGCCCCGCTCATTGCGTGGGCAATTGGACGTGGACGGAATCGAACCGTCCTTATATCGCCATGCGTCCTTGTGTTATTGCGTCCTTGAACTACTGCGTCCTTGAATAAGGGAGGGAGGTCGGTCGCCGCTCGCAAGATGAGTGTGCAATGATGAGTGTGCGTTTATGAGTGTGGAAAAATATAAAATAAGGGCATAAGTTACGCCCTTAAGTTATACTTTAGTGGACAAGATAAACTTAAAGTTTACATTTAGCAATTAGAGAATCTAATTCATACTCTTCAAGCTTTGCCTGGCAATAAATCTCAACTATCGCCCAAACACAATGATTTTTAAATTGGATTGTATCAACAATTGAGGGGAGATTTGCTATCTCTTGAAACCAATCATCACCATAAATGTCGGATAGTTCTTGTTCTATTTCCTCCTCGTACTCGTTGAAAAATTCACGAGTTTCGCGATAGTAAATAAAATCAGATACACCACCTTCGCAGCCGTGATTGGCTACATCCTTGATCTCCTCGATGTCGTCAAATCTTTCATCGAGTGCCACAGTTAATCTTGATTTTTGCATGATGGAAATAAGACTTCTCTCATTGAGAAGTAAGAGAGACAGGACGAGTTGAACGCCCTTAAAAACCCAGTCTCTGTTTATCCCTTAGTGGATAAATTTATAAGCCTAAGAGGCTGGTAATGCTGCGACTAGGTTGCGTTCATAACCAAATCCAGTAAGACCTAGTGAGTGTGTTTTCTTTGAATTGTCCTTACTATCTTTTTTTAGTTGATTAGCAAAGAAACCAAGCGACACGCTGCGATCAGCCATAAGCTTAATGATTGAGCGTCTTGATACGTTCTTATAGGTGTACTCTCTGCCGTTGTTATATCTAACAACTGCGACCTTAGTTAAAGGATTTACGGCGATAAGATCACAGGCTGTGCTGGTTCTGTCGTTTACGTAATACATGAAAATTGACCTATAAAGTGGATTAAGTCCTTGGTAGGACAGAGGTATAGACGGACTCGAACCGCCTGACTGCCCATGTAGTAGTACCACATCGCAGTTATACCGTTGGATCTCATGATCTGTACTTATTCCCACTCTGTCCCTGATTACGGTCTCTCTCGTCTTATCAGGTCTTTAACTTATTAAAGTTAAGGTGTTATGTTTCCTCGACTAATCGAGCTACTTAAACCCAGTTAATGATTCAATGATCAAAAGCTTGTTGTTATGTCTTCGAGGTGTTGCCTCTGAATCCATTATAGCCCTTAATATCCCTTAGTGAACAGTTTAATAGTGTAGCATTTGATACGAACAGTACCACTCAGTAGTCATAGCAGTTGATCTGAGAATAGTTAAGAGATTGTTAATAAGTGTTGTGTTGTTGGTATGACTGGTGTCTTGTATTGTTACATAATGTTACGCAACAGATCGCATGAGATTGAAGCGAGTGACCAGCCCGAAGGCGGGCGGCGAGCCTCGGTCAATTGCTGCCGCGAACCCGCATTAATTCGAGAAAACATGCCAAGAACCCAGTCATAGCAGGGCTTGAGGTTGGATTATATATCTAACGCGGGGAAATCCTTACCCCCCACGGGGGTTTTTGCGACCATCCTACATCGATAATAGACTTCAGAAATTTATGTCAAAATCCTGCTTGAATTGAACCAACCCTTTATCTGTAAGTACATGAGTGGACATATCATCAAACACTTTGGGCGGTAATGTGCATATATGTGCTCCAGCTGCGAAACATTTGGCAGCAGACGAAGCAGAGCGGAGGCTTGCTGCCAATATCTTCGTTTGTGAGCGTTGAATCATGAATACTTTGGCAATATCCCGGATAAGTCCGATACCATCGTGCCCATTGTCATCTAATCGACCAACAAACGGCGATACATAAGTCGCATTAGCGATTGAACAGAGTATTGCCTGGCTAACGCTGAATACCAAAGTCATATTGACTCTTATATCCTTATTAGTTAAGTATTTACAAGCTTTCAGTCCATCAGGAGTAGTTGGTAACTTAATAGTTGCTCTTTCTCCATACTTATTAGCTGCATCTAGTCCATTACTTATCAATTCATCAAAATACTCACCTCTTACTTCAATACTTAAGTCTTTAATACCTAAACCAATGATTTCTTTATAAACATCATCAGGTTTACGCCCAGACTTCGCTATCAAGGTAGGGTTAGTAGTAACACCACTTAAGAGACCTGTATGTCTTCTATCAATTTGTTCTACTTCTGCTGTATCTAAGAATATTTTCACTTGAATAACCCCACACGTGTGAACAGGTATAGGCTTAAAACAGTCCAAAATATAATCTCTAGTCCAACATTATTCATCTATGTCTCCAATACTAAAAGACCCATCCTCATGTGCTTTCACAACAGCTTTGTAGACTTCAGGCGGATGGTTTACCATGTAGTCTTTTATTGCATCGTCAACAGCTTTCTTTGACTTATAGTTTATATACTTCTCTTCCCAACCAATCAAGTAACCTAATATCAGCCAGTTGAGTGGTTTCCAAGGAGTCTTTAGACTCTTGTATAACTTTCTGAAAGTTTCTAGTTTAAGTTTAGGCATATATAGTGTTATTAATAGAACTCTCTACTCCGAACCCTTAAGGGAAGTGGAGAGTGGTGTTTTAAAGGAATATCATTCACGGATATTTATTAAAAGGGAGCCGAAGCTCCCCTACAAGGGTCCACCCTTCCCCTGTATAGGTAACGGTTCAGGTCTAAGTCCAGTTAGGGACTGACTTCCCGTTAGAGTTACCTCTAGCTTGTTGTCTTTGGTTAACATCCATTCCCAGCACTAGGTGATTAGCACTTGACTGTGGGTCGTCTAAGAAGCCTTCTAGGATGTCGTTCCACTCTTCTCGTTTACGTAGATTGATCTGTTCCTGTGCTGAGATACTTAGAGCATCTGTAAAGTATTTAACGCCTTGAGCAAGACAGTCTAATCTGTCGTCATGCTTAACAGCGAACTTCATACGGCACATTCTGCTCATTTGGTAGAAGAGCATGTAGAGAAGTCTGCTTTCAGGTGGACTGTCTTTGTTCGAGTTGTAATCCCACTCAATAACCCCACGGTCAACAACAAGACGATGCTGGTTAAGAATAGGTTCAAGTGAGTCAATGATTCGGTCTTCTTTCCTAACATTCGCTCGAACTTCATCAATAAAAATGTTCTGCTTTGTTTGTTGAAGGTGTTTTTTAAAAAGTTCACTTACGATTCCATCTCCAAAGTTTGTTTCGACAACCAATGACGTAACGTTGTACTTCTTACATCCCTTAAGGATGTCGAGCAAGGTATTGTCGCTATACCCGTCTCTGTATGCACGCATTTCATGCAAATAGATGAACCCGTTTTTTTGGGATAGATAAGCAGCAGCAGTTTCGTCTGTTCCTCGCCCAGATGGGTCAACGCTGCATATGGTTTCTTGGTAGTCAGTCCACTCCCCTTGCAGTTGCATAGGTGAATAGAAATAATCTCCGGGTAGCCCAACTGTTGGTAAGTCTTTAAGGACATTTCTGGGATCGGAGCACCATATGACATTATCGGGTGCTTCAGTAGGATTAACGCTGGTAACAACAAGGTCAGCACATTTAAGAGGAAACTTCTCAGCGTCAGAAAGGCTTGTGTCAAGCATAAACTGAAGCATAAAGTTACTTCTTCCCATGGACGATTCTCTTTGTTTAAGATCTTCGTCATCAAATCTGTCAGGGTCTGTAGAAGACCAAACTTCTGCACCATTATCTATATCTTCCTGTAGTTGTGGAGCTATTAATCCTTCGTACGGTGTATTGTCTTTTGGGAATCTTGCCGGCCAAACAAATGGTCTATAATTCCGCTCTGCCAACTTACGATAAACAGTAAAAGTAGTCTGAGGAGTCCCGAGATACATAATACGGCTATCGTCTTTCGGCGTAAGGATTGA
>Ga0066371_10000168_pt1 | contig 14400 bp, 10 predicted proteins | sample Knorr_S15_td_DCM_FD_71214 | JGI IMG/M metagenome (GOLD analysis project Ga0066371, IMG submission 71214) | Marine microbial communities from Southern Atlantic Ocean transect - Knorr_S15_td_DCM_ad_63m_LV_B | ecosystem: Environmental > Aquatic > Marine > Oceanic | place: Southern Atlantic ocean... | reverse complement strand
CATAACTTATCTATTATCATACTGATGCTTCATCATAACTAATAAGACTGAACTGTCATCGCAAGTAGCATGGTTGAGGACCGTTTGGTTTGGATTGATCTTGAAATGACCGGTTTAGATCCGGATGAAAACACGATTATCGAGATTGCCACAATCGTTACTGAAGGAGATTTATCAATAGTCGCCGAGGGTCCAAATTTCGCGATTTCAGTTTCTGAGGAAGATTTAGAGAAAATGGATGATTGGAATGTCTCACATCATACTCAGAATGGATTGATAGAGAGAGTGCGTTCATCTAAAACAAGTATGAGTGAAGCAGAAAAGCAAACTTTAGAATTTTTACAGTTACATTGCCTCGCCGGTGTCCCACCTTTGTGCGGCAATACAATAGGGCAAGATCGTCGTTTTTTACGCAGATATATGCCAACTCTGCACTCTTTTTTCCACTATCGGAGTGTCGATGTTACCAGTGTTAAAGAATTAGTAAGAAGATGGTATCCTGATTTACCCAAATGGAGAAATAATTCAGGTCATAGAGCATTAGGCGACATTAGAGGTAGTATTGATGAACTATCTTATTACAGGAAAAATATTTTCTTAAAAGATTAGATTGTTTTTCCTTTTTTTGAACCCTATTTTCTAAAAAACATAAGTTAGTTTTTAGAGTTCATAATTCTCCGACTAAACATGAAGAAGAGCGGTATTAGTATATTTATGTCCATTCTGATGGTGTCAACAACTTTAGCAGGATGCGCATCAAATGATAGTATTAGTCAGACAAATGATGATGTAGATGAATTACAGCAAAATCAAGATGAAATGACTTTGTTGTTAGAGGCTTTGATAAATGAAAATATCGCTTTAAGAAACGATCTTGATGCTTTGAATAATTCATCTAACTCTATGATGTTGCAAATAGACGAATTAGTTTTGGAAAGACAGGCATTACTTTCTCAATTAAGCTCCAGTGATTATAATACCTCTTCATTATACAATATTATGGTCGATCAAACACTTGAGTTAGCAGCGCTACAATCTCTTCTTGAGTTAGAAGGAGAAGCAATTGAAAGCCTCGATAATGCTCTCGAGTCTACTAAACAGTCTTTGCAAGAACTCTCAGATGAAGTCATTTTGTACAGACCTCTTCCAAATGTTGATTGTCCATCAATTAGTTCTGGTATAACGGTGATTTCTGGAGTTGATGATGGTTCTGGAAAAGGAGAAGCAAATGATGGTATTCTGCATCTTGATGAAGGAACACATAGTTTCTCGTTCTGTAACACTATATTTGATAGATTAACTGATGATTTACTTCTGCCTCCCGGTTCATCAGGTCTTACTTGGATTATTGAATTGGAAGAAGTTGTTTTATTCACCGGTAATAATGGTTCTACAGGTCTTGAATTATGGGTTAGTGATGGCACTAAAAAGGGAACAAGATTAGTAAAAGACATTCTTCCTGGTGTTTATTCCAGTGGCCTCATAGATCCTGTTAGATTTGGTGATGGCATATTATTCGCAGCAAGTAATGGAATAAATGGAAGTGAACTATGGTTCTCAGATGGAACAGAAGAAGGAACTTATATGGTTAAGGACATCAATGAAGGTTATTCCAGAGGGCTTTTATCTTCAGCCGTTAATGGTTATTCTTCACTAATTACAGTATCTAGATCGGGTGCTTATTTCAGAGCGACAAATGGAATTAATGGTACTGAGTTGTGGTTTACTGATGGAACTGAACAAGGAACACATATGGTCTCAGATATTAATCCCGGAGCTCCTGAAAGTATACCAAGTGCTTTGATGACTATTGCTGATGTTGTATATTTCTCAGCAAATAATGGTGTTAATGGCACAGAATTATGGAGAAGTGACGGTACCGATTCTGGAACAAGGATGATTCACGATATAAATCCCGGACAGGCAAGTAGTAGCCCCTCACAAATGACTCAAGCTGGAGGTATAATCTATTTTTCAGCTAGTGATGGTGTTGTTGGCCAGGAATTATGGAAAACTACGGGATTATCAATTACTACGGAATTGGTCAAGGATATCCGCAACGGTTCTTACGGTAGTTATCCAGGTAATCTTATTGAATTCAATGACAAACTATATTTCGCAGCAGGCTCGTATAGAGAAGATTGGGATATCAGTAGGATAGAACTCTGGACTAGTTCAGGAACTAATGAAACTACATTTAGGGTCGGTGACGATCAAGAATTCTATGGTAATCCTGAAACATTGACTATTTTTGGAGATGAATTATTTATGTCACTCTCTACCTTTGTTGCTTCAGCTTGGAGGAATTATACATCTTGTATTTGGGAAGGAAATGCTGAAGAAGTTGCTAGTGGTTTAGACGATTTATGGTATTGCACGAATCCTCTCTTTGACCATTGGACTGATACAAATATATCTGAGATAGAAGATAGATGGAATTACTGTGAATACAACAGTATGAATGGAGAATGGTATTGTACAGATTTTATTGATCAGGACCCTGAAAATGAATTCCTTTACAATCAGGAAAAGCACATTGAATTTGATTTCTGGGGGAACTTTGAGACTGGAAACGAACCCGCATTGTCCGATGGGACACTTGATGGTACCTACATAATTAAAGAAGTTGCACCATGGACTTTCAATGGAGAATTTTGGTTTAATACCAATTCAATGAATTATGGAACTATGGGATCAGACCCCGAGGTACTCGGTGATGTTGTTTACTTCTTTGGTTGGACCCCACAGAACTATTGGGAACTTTTCAGAACAGATGGTAGCGCAGATGGGACAATGCTGGTGAAAGATTTGTATCCTGGATACTTTGAGTCTGATTGGCCTACGAGTCTGACAACTTTGGAGCATATGGATTCCGTATTGTGGTTTGGAGATGATCCTGAATATGGAGTTCAGTTGAGACTATATTACGAAGGCACAGGTTCTTATTTCTAGATTTTCTATATTGAGATATTATTATGGATGATAATAATTATCAGATATTATCTCAATTAAGAGAGAATGTAATATCAAAAATGAGAATTTTTGTTGATAAGAATAATGAAAGGTTTTTTTCAGATAATGAACTTTTAAAATTATCTGATATCGAAGTCTCTTTTCTTTCTAGAAATTCTATTTCAAGGCACGGACTTACAACTAATTTAGATAAATCAAAGAAATTAAGTCCTAGTAATTGTAAAGTCAAACTTAATAAAAAACTGTTCGAAGAAAAATATTTTCTATATGCTGAGTTCGTTCTTTTTCATGAATATATTCATTGTTTAGGGAATTTTTCCCACGATAAAAATTTCCGTCAATTAGAAAATCTCTGGCCAGGGAAAAAACAAATGAACATTATTGGAAGGCAATTAACTAGAGAATTGCAAGAAATCAAAGCTCAATGGGCTTGGACATGTTCGAAATGTGGATTCATTGTAAAACGTAGCTCACGAAAATTTCGGAGTAATTATTTCCATAAAGAATGTCTTGGCAAGTTAAAGAATATCCCAATCATTCGTCCCACCAGTTTGGAGCATTAAACCAATTTTCATGATCTACTGGTCTGTCTATTGTTGGTAAAGTAAGTACTTGATAACCTGCAAATATTGTCATTCCCACTGAAGCACATGGTGAGGGCAGATAGTCTTCTCCAGATTCAGTTACTACCAATTGTATTGTGTGCCCCTTAGGAACAATAACATCCATTGGATTGAATTCCATTAGCATCCTGTAACTAGTCATAGGAGATGTTGGTTTAGCATCATAACCTCCGTCTCTATATCTGACATCCATAGTTGCATGCCCCAGTCTTAAACCTGAAGTTCCATCAAACATTGTTACGAATAATTGTCCACCATTACAAGTATTTGTTCTAGCATCGATATGTAGTGTTGGCAATCCAGAGATGTGCATGTCTTCTGTTAATGGTTGACTTGTGATAGTCATCGATTGTTGAGAGTTCACAGTTCCTGACATTCCTCCTTCCCAATCTGCAATTGCATATTGCACGTCTTTAGTATCTTCAGCGGGCCATGTTTCTTCAATATGCCATTCTCCATCGTTCCTTTGCACTTGGACATAAGATTCCGGTTCTTCTCCTATGTCCTTCAAGTAATACTCGAACCATGGAAATAGTTCAACCGCCCAATCCATTCTTGTTACACTTGGGAATGCTTCAGCCCCATATCCCGATTCTAATCCTTCATGGACACTTTGTTGATCTGGATAATTATGCCCCCATTGTCCAGATATTGTTCGTACATTTATTCCCGCATCTTTCAATAGTTGATGAGTTGGGAATGCGTGATATGGATCGACATTCCAATCTTGTAAACCCCAAACAATGTACACGCTCCCATTATAATTGTCAATTACATCTTGCAGATGGTATCTTTCATCCCAATAATCGTTCCACTCATCTCCTCCAAGACCTGCTCCAAACCAAGTCGTGAATGGACTCAAAGGTCCGATGGCATCATCGGTACAGAATCTCATATCATCACTTGTAGCATCAGCAGTTGCTCCTTCATACAGAACATCGTATAGCATCGCTCTAGCTTCACTAGAGCCATTTCTATAGAACATCTGTTGAACTCCTATAGATCCCGAAATTGGAACAATAGTTTTCAAATGTTCAGATGGATTTTGAGCAGCTTCCCAATTTGTTGTTCCTGCATATGATTTTCCCATTAAACCAACATTTCCATTTGACCAATCTTGTTCTCCAAGCCAATGAACCGCTGCTTGTATTCCTATTTGTTCACCAAGTCCCTTTACATCCTGACAATGAGTTGACTTACCTGTGCCAAAGGTTGAAATCTGTGCTAGAGCATATCCATGAGGAACAAATTCTTCTAGAACCCACAAACCTACTCCTGCATCTGGAACTGTATTAGGATTCGAATCATCCCCTACTATCCCTTCACCACCAAAATCATAGTATGGATGTACTGTTGCTATTACAGGCACTTTTGTTCCATTTGGTACTTCTGGCATCCATAAAGAAACATGCATTAAAGCTGGCTCAGGATAACCCACATCTTGTTCAGAAGGAGGCAGTTCGACTTCTACAAAGTGTTCAGTTGGACCTGACCATGTGTAGATGCCTTCTACTGGTAGTTGACTTCTCCATCCTGTCATATTTAATTCCATATTTTCTCTTTCATGGATTGGAGTATCCCACCACTCGTCATTGTTACTAATTTTTTCTGTATCCTCAGTAAAACAACCTGCTAAAGTCGGCACTATCATGAGTAAACAAATCATGAGTGCGAGAGTGCGCATACACTTCCGAATTTATAATAGGATAAAATATAGACTGTGTTTTTGTGTAATCTATTCTCCAGACATATTTATGAATTATTTTTTCCTATCTCAATATCTAGAACTAAATGATCCCAATGTGGTGCATAAGATTTAATTTTGTTTATTTCACTATTAGTAACTTTATAATTTAGATCCATTTTTAGTAATTTTTCAATAGTTTCTGCGAGAAATCCTTGATGATCATTAGAGGGGGCCAATCCATGAATATGTAGCACTCCTCCTTTTTCTTTCATACATTTCAAAGCCACATTATACGATCCTTCGGCAGTTGGTAAAAGTCCTAGTAATACTCTATCAGCTCTATTTTCTAATTCATCAGTAGTTTTCCTATTATCTCCTTCAAGAATAGTACATTTTTTCTCCACATTGTTATTATCAAGATTAAACCTTAATGCTTTAATTGCATTAATATTCCACTCACAAGAATAAACATGTTCAATATTATTTTTTACTAATATAGGTAGAGTATAATATCCGATTCCACAGAATAAATCTACTACTATTTCATTTTCTGTGACTATTTTCCCCATTCTTCTTCTTTCATTAACATTGCCCGAGGAGAACATACATTGAGTAATATGATAGCCATATTTTATTCCATTTTCTTTTCTTATCACCCAATCATTATTTCCAACCAACATTTCTACAGTTGCTTCTCTCTTTTCACCAACAATCTCTCCAGATCTAGCCAATCTTTCTATATTCAAACTCTGACAAACTTTAGTCCAAAACTCATCGTCGATTATTGGATTCCACATCTCCTTTCTAAAAGATGAATTTGGAATAAGAGCAATATCATCGAATTTTTCCCAACGCTTGGGGATATCATCTAATAATTCAACTATTTTTTCTTCTTCTATTCCTTTCAATACTAGGAAAGAACGAATATTTTCTCGAAGTTGAGAACTAGGCTTTCTCCCACTCATTAATGTCTCCGAGATGCAGGATGGATTCAGACTTATGGTAGATGACTTTCCCCAACAACTCATGCAGCGTATAGCAGTGTTACTGGTAATGTTGCTGCTTTCTCCAGTTTATTCTGCTTCTCCTCCCCCTGGTGAGCCTGAAGTAGAAAATGATATTTGTTCAACATGGAATAGTCAGAATGGTATCTGTGATGACTACCAATCTAATCTAGACGGTTCAACTTTTAATGAATGGATTAAATCATCAATTGTAGTCAACGTAGTTGATGCAGATAGTGTATCTTTAACAATATCAACCGCTGTTCATGAGCTATCACGTTCTGATTTAGATTTAGAAGATTTAGATTTAGAAGGAGATAGTAATTTAGAAGACGGAATTCCTGCAGATTACATAAGGAATTATCTTGATCTTGAAAGAAATGGTTTTACAATTGAAGAGAGAATGGTTTCTTTGATTCAGACAAATATGAGAGAATATATTGAAGATAATTTTGACTATACTGAGGATTCTCTTTTGAATACTATTTCTTCTGTGGATTTTTCTTCTATTGGAGACTTGCAATGCACTTATGATAATTCTCAAGATTCAATTGATGAAGTAAATGGAATAATGAATGATCCATTCAATCCACCAATATGTTTCAGGGGCGTATTTATCTTAACTCTTGATCCAGATACCCTAGGGATAAAAGAGAATACTGGAGACTTAGATAGAATTATTCGAGGACTTTTGTTAATGGGAGGGGATGTTGAGTCTTCATTTAATGCCAAGGCTTTACCAGGTCATTATGTAGAATTAACAGTATCCCCTCCTGATTATTCAACAGCATTTGAGGTTAATAGTCCCGGTATATTACTTACAAAAAATATTCCAAATCAGATATCTCAACAGTATGGTCACCTATCTCTAGACAATACTATATCAGAGGATATAAATTCTGATATCTCAGAAAGTCTAGTTATGAGAATTAAGAATAGAGACCCGTCTTCAACATTATCAATTGATAATCATGAACCGTCCCTATCAATAGATGTGTTAATTGATGCTAGAGACTCAAGCAATACTGAGATTGAAATGATATTATCGGTACACCACCTTGCTTCGGATACTTTGGATGATTGGCTAGTTGATTTCGAAGATGATGAAATGAATCTTCCAGTAATCACATCCGATGGAATTAGAATGTTAGATTATGAGCTAGAAGAAGACTTATCACCACTTCTTCAAGGAATCCCAATAGGAGAAATTTCTGCTGGTTTTTCAGAATTATTTGGTACGGAGATTAATTTCATCCAACCAATTTTTTCTGCCTCTGATGATTCAGGAGGATTAGATTTCAGACATCAAAATGGAGAAACTTGTGATGAAATGCTAGAAGTTAGATATTGCTTAGATGATGAAACACCTATGTCCGGTAAGAACCCAATCTATATTCAATCAAACTCCCAGCCCGTTCAAGTTCAGATGTCAAATATTATTCAGAATATGCTAGGTTCTAGTTTAGGCGATGTTTCTACTTTGGACTTTTCAATAGTTAATGACGAAGATCTTGCAGCAGCTATGAGTATAATAGAAGTTGATTTCTCTGCTAACTCCGGATGGTTACAAGAGATATTACCGACTGATTTTCCAAATACTAATATAAATCTAGAATTACTCCTTCCCGAATGGATTCGCTCTACAAGCCAGGAAGACCATTTAATTGAGATTAATTCATTATTCCATGAAGAAGAGATCTATAAATCTGGATTTGAAGGTACAAGAATTTTTGATTGGCAACATCCAATTTGTTTAAATTCAATTCCTTGCGAAGACTCCTCAAATGATTTAATTTGCTCGTCCAACCAAGGAACATGTGTTACTTCTAAAGTAGAATTTTTCATTAATAATATTGCAATAAATGAATTAAGTGGAGAAATTAATATTGATTTTGATGCTGAATTAACTTTCTCCATCCATCGATTAAATGTTGATTTAGGTGAAGATAATATTGAGCTACTTCCGGTACCATCTGATTTAATCCGGAGAGCTATTGCGATTGGGGATAGAAAGGGTCCGTCTTTAGCCAATCAAATAAATGATGGAGGTGGGTTATTAGGGGGTTCAGAAATTAAAGCTCCTTTAGATTTTGGAAATGGAAATAAAATAAATGTCACGATATCTAATTCAGGCATGTATCAATTAGCAGAAGATCTCAATGAGATATTTCCTGCAGTTATTAGAGATAATGAGATATCTGGCTTCCCATTAGATCTAGGTTTTGGTAAATATGAATTAAATGCCAACTTAATCAGTACTCCATTCAGATTTAATGCCGAAAATTACCAAATACCTGAAACCATTACTCCTAGTGATCTAAATCCAATAAATTTCTCTGCTTCGATAAATAATGCAGAGATGAGTATTTCTTCTATCGATGATCAAATTAACCTTGATATTCATAGATCATCACATGAATTTTATCAATCAGCATTTGAATGGCCATTTGGAGATCCAATTACAAGTGATTTCGGAATTACGTTTGAGAACTCACAGATGCAACAACAAATCTTCCCAATAATGGAGTACACGGTTTTTGGTACAATTCGCTCATCATCATTAATAATTATCTACATGCCAGATGATGTCCATTTCTCATCTTTCGAGAGTTCCAATGGACGTGGTAAAATTACTAACTTTGGAGATAAACAGGTACTTACGTATCTTACACCAGTTTGCCCCGAATCACTAACTTGGTATGATTGTAAAAAGAATTCTGATTTAGTAACATATAATCTTGAATATAGTTGGTCATTTATTTTCGCTGAATTAATTCCTTATGCAATTATTTTAGTTTCATTATTAGCATTATTTACAGTTCGTCTAATAAGAAGACGAAAAGAAAAGAAATCTCTAAAAATACAAGAACAGGAATTGTTACAAAGTGAACTTACAGAAGTTGCAGCCGTCGAGGTTTTTGGTTCAATGGATTCTCCAGTAGTAGTTGCAAACGAGTCATATTTTGAAAAAGAAGATAGCGATTCTAACGAGGAAGAAAATTGGTGGAATGATTCTAAATCAAATTAATTCATCATATATTTTCTTTGACATTTCTTTACCAATACCTGGGACTTTTTGAAGTTCCTCGACCGATGCAAATTTAATATTTTTATAACTTCCAAAATAAACTATTAATGCTTGTATTTTTTTCGCTCCTAACCCCTCAATATTTTCTAGAGGATTTTTCAAAGTATTTTTACCTCTTCTTTGACGATGGAATTTATTGACAAATCTATGGGCCTCATCTCTAGAATGAATTAATACCCTACCTTTCCTATCAATTTTAATTGGTTTTTTTCCTTTACGAAAAATTGTTTCTTCTTTTTTTGCCAATGCAGCAACAGGAAAAACCCCTTCTAGGTTATGTCTTTCTAGCAAATCATTTATTGTATCAAGATGAGTTTTTCCTCCATCAAGTAATAGTAAATCCGGCCACTCATCTTGCCTTTTTAACCATCTTTCAACAACTTCCGACATCATTCTAAGATCGTCTAATACTTTCGTTTTTACCCTATATGTCCTATATTCTTTTTTAACCGGTCTTCCTTTTCTTAAAACTACAGAGGCCCCTACTCTTTCACTACCTTGAAGTTGTGCCATATCGAAGCAAACAATATAATCTAGAGAATCCAGTTGCAATAATTTTGCTCCATCGTCTGCGGCAACCTTCTCTAAGTTCCCTGAACGTTTATTTTTCTGTCTAATTACTTGAATATCTGCATTCTTTGTAGCCATTTTTTGTAGTTTTGAAAGTTCTCCTCTAATAGGCACTTTAGTATCAACTTTCTTCCCTCTTCTGTCCGAGAGCCATTCTTCCATCACTTTAGTTATTGGAGTTGGCAGTAGGATTGTTTTCGGAGGCTTCCGTTCGGAATAATGTTCGGAAAGTACTAGGGAAACTGATTCTGAAATATCTCCTTTGTGAATTAATGGATAATTTACTTCCCCCTGAATTATACCATCTTTAGCATGAAGTATTACTACTACGCCAAAATCATCTCTTTGTGAGAATCCGATGGCATCACAGTCTTGATAAAATCTTGAATTAATTATTTGCTGCGATACAGTAACTTGAATTGAAGAAATTAAATCCCTAATATTTCCAGCCTTTTCGTATTCTAATTCTTTAGAATATTTTTCCATCTCGATATTTAGTTGTTGAATTAATTTACCTGCGTTTCCATCCAAAACACTCGACACCATTTTTACAATTTCAGAGTAACCTTCAGGGTTAATACAAGGGCCTTTACAGAGTCCGATATGCTTCGCAAAGCACCCATCTTTTCCATTACAATCCTTATCTCTAATTCCGAATTGCCTTCTCAACAATTGGATTACTCTTTTTGCTGCACCTGCATCCGGAAATGGCCCCCAACGTTTATCATCATCTGCAGGAAATCTAGTGTAGAGAATTCTAGGATATTCTTCGTTTGTGAGCGATATAAACGGATAGGATTTATCGTCTTTTAATCTAGAATTATATTTTGGTTTATGCTTACGAATTAATTCTCTTTCAAGAACCAGCGCTTCATTAGGATTCTGAGTCGCAATAAAATCAATTTTTTCTGAATTTGTTACTAGCTTAGGTATCATTTTCCGATCAGGATTTTTTGAGAAATAAGATTTCACTCTTTCTTTCAGATTATTAGCTTTACCAACATATAATACACGTTCATTTTTTTGCTTAAAAAGATATACTCCGGGCTTACTCGGAAAATCAATTTGACTCCTCTCGAGCGCCATAACAGTATGAACGGGATAGGTGAATACCCATGAACCCTAGACCTACTCGAGTGTCATGCTCAGCGACACTGAGAGGGGTATTCTTTCCCGGCTTTCAGAGTTTGGTGAAGAAATAGAAGGCAGTTGGGATGTACCCAGATCACTTTCATTACCAGGTCTTGCAAATTCTCTTGGTCTTGTTCGATCCTCACTACATAAACCATTGACTAGACTTGAAGAAGAAGGCCTAATCTTCACTCGCGTTGCCCATGTAATTGGAGGGGGCTCTCGAAAAAGAAAAGTTGTTCATATTACTGCTCTTGGTAGAGAAAAAGTCAGTACTCTTGGAAATATTACTCAAATTAAATCAGGAAAATCATTTGGACAAATTCCTGAATTATCTAGACTATTTGGTAGAGGAACTGAAAAGAATAATTTAACCAAATTGATAACGGATGCAAGTAGTATTTTTTTGAGCGGTCTACCAGGAATTGGTAAAACAAGTCTTGTCAGAAATCTAGTTTCAGAGATACTCGATTTAGGATGGACAGTGAGGTGGGCCACTTGTTATTCAAATACAGACATATCAGATATTGCTTTTCAATGGACAGAGAAGAAATCTTTACGTGATATATCAGCTTTAACAACATATTGTGGGAAAAATAAAAATTTACTAATAATTGATGAAATCCAAGAAGTTCATTCTAGACATATCGAAGGTATAGGAAAACTGCTAAATCAGCTAAAAGATAGTCGAGCAGCAGTATTAGTAATAGTTCGTTCACCAAATCCTTTCAATTACATAGAAGGATTTTCTGAATATCGCTTATTAGGATTGAATGATAATGATGGGAAAAATCTTCTTCCAAAAGAAATAGATCAAGAAAAGGCATCAGAGATTGTTACAGCATTGGGTGGGCACCCTCTCGCATTACATCTTTGGAGTCCTGAAAGTGAATTACCTGCTGAAGTCGAGGCAGTACAGGAATTTGTAGAATCTAATGTAATTAGTAAATTGACTAAGGGCGCTCTTTCAACATTAGATGAGTTGAGTTTGAGCCCCGTTCCTCTCGAAGAAAATGAAATTTATGATTCCACTGGGATAGGTGAATTGGATGATTCAGCAATTTTACGTTGGTTTGAAGAAAAATCAGAACCTCATCATTTGATTAGAAATGTTCGACGTTCCTTGTGGTCAGAAATAGAGAGGAAAAATATGCATCAAAAAGCAGCAAATCATTGGTCTGAGATAGAAGGTGAAAAAGCACTTTGGATTGAAACATATCATAAAATTAATTCTAATGATTTTGAAAGTACTTCCTTGATTGATAAGATTTCAGCAATTTCTAGAAAGAATAGTGCTACAGCAGCACTATTAATTGAGGACGCAATAAAATTTGAAGATGATGATAATTTACGCATAAAAGCAGTAGATATTGCATTTGAGAGAGCCGAATATGAGATTATTGAGAATCATCTTTCTATGATTGATGATAGCCCTCAAAAGAAGATTCGAACGGCCAGATTGTTTAGGATTAATGGAGATATTGATTCAGCATTGGAATTAGAAAATACATGTTTATCATTATTATCTCCCGCAGAGAAGATTAGATTCAGAATTTCTATGTTGGTAAGAAAATTTGATGATAGAATTCCTAGTAAAATAGATAATTATCTAGCACAAGAAATTCTTACAGAAATTCATAATCTAGATTTCCAAGATATATCAGATACTGATCGTTTCACTGCAGAATTAACATTAAATTTATTGAAACATTCTATCGCTCTGGGAATCTCAGATATGACTCTAGCATCACAATCAAGATCAGAGTTAGAAATTATACTTTCAGATAATGAAGAGTATCTATTAATGCTTGACCTAAAAGCAAGATTAGCAATCTCTAATTCTTCTGAGTTATTTGATTTGACATTAGATTCTGTACGTTCTTTTATCGAAGATTGTTCTGATCAATTAAAGAAGATTAGTATAATTCATTCAGCATTAGAAGTTACAAAACCTAATTTTCCTGATTGGTTGATAAAATCTCATGATAGATTATTCCAGAATCCATTGAGAGAAGATTTAGCAGCATATCGAAGAATGAGTGCTCAATGTTGGTATTGGAGAGGAATAATACATCCGACCTATCGCTTATCATATTGGCAGGAAGCAATACATCGTTTCCGTGCTGCAGAATGTAACCAAGCGGCAAATGAGCTATTAGAAGAACTGACTAAATCAATATAATTAGATTTCAGCCCCAATCAATGTCCTAGTTTCATATATTCCTTCTACTGCACGAATTTCTTTTACAATACAATGAGTTAACTCAGACTCACTTTCCGCTTCTACCTTAACGAAAAGATCATGATTCCCAAAAACTATCCATTGACCTTTAACACAATCAATCTTACTTACCTCTTCTCTAACTTTGATCTCACAACCAGGTTCAGTTGTTATTAGAATAAATCCTACAGCCAATTCTATGCCTCCACTGCTATCAGAGTCTCAGTCTTTTGCACTCCAGAAATTGAGCGCATATTACCAATCAGAATTTTTGCCATTTCCTTTTCATCTTCGAAATCAATTCTTGCTACAAGATCATATTCTCCATATGCGACATGAGTCTCACTCACACCTTCAATTTCTAATAGCGCAAGATATACTTCTAACTCTCTTTGTGGTTGACATTTGAATAATACAAAGGCAGTACTCATTCCTATCCCCATCATTAACGCGCTGTGTTACGCTTTATTATGACTCGTTTCCTATATTCTATCTCTAGACCCATTTGTCCACCACAGATATATGTTGTTGCACTGCCGTTAGTCCATGCTCGCCCCCCATTCTCATGGCTCTAGGCGTGCAATTTTTCTGGTTTCTATTCTTTTATTGTCTTCTATTTTCTTCGCTCCAATGATTTCTTTAGCTTCTACTTCTAAATCAACTACTGTTTGGAATGGTACGGTAAATTTAGTTGATGGTTACACAGTAGAAAGTGGAGAAATATTGATTGTAGAGGCAGGGACTCAAATCAATTTAGGGGACGATAAAGACATTTTAGTCGCTGGGAGAATGACGGTACAAGGTACTTCATCTTCACCAGTGATTCTGAATTCGATAATGGGTAATCATGATGGATTAATTTTCAATTCATCTAGTAATGGTCTAGGGTCAAAGATAGATAATCTAACTATCAGAAATTCTGAATATGGAGTTACTATTTATGGTAGTAATCCCACACTTAATAATTTAAGGGTTGAAAATGCAGATTTAGTTGCAATCGATCTTTTTGATTCTGCTTCCCCTAGAATTAATGATTTAATAATTGAAGGAGGGGGTCAAGATATTCCTCTAAATACAAATTGGAGAAAAGGTATTGGTCTATC
>Ga0066371_10000167_pt1 | contig 14403 bp, 11 predicted proteins | sample Knorr_S15_td_DCM_FD_71214 | JGI IMG/M metagenome (GOLD analysis project Ga0066371, IMG submission 71214) | Marine microbial communities from Southern Atlantic Ocean transect - Knorr_S15_td_DCM_ad_63m_LV_B | ecosystem: Environmental > Aquatic > Marine > Oceanic | place: Southern Atlantic ocean... | reverse complement strand
TATGGAATATTGTTGACGAAAGAAACAAAGTCCATATCAAGTTACTTAGGTTTTTAGGCTTTAAATTTCTTAGGAGATTTCCCTATGGACCAAACAATTTATCCTTTATAGAATTTTGCCATGTGCGCACCAGCAGCAGCTAGTTTCGCGTCGGGTGCTTTAGGTGCAATAGGTTCAGCAGCAGAAGCTAGCCGAGCAAACAAAGCAGCCGAAAGAAATTACCAGCATAAACTCAAAATAAGAGAAAGAAAATGGATGATGGACACATCTTTAGCTAAAACAAAAAATGTCCAATTTGAAAAGAATATAAGTGAAGCAAACCTTGCTGCACAAAGAGCTTACACAGAATCACAAGTTAATTTAAATAATGTATTCTCAAAAGCAATGCTTGACCATGCAGATGATTTCGCAAGTATGTTAGAAGCTGAAGGAATGATTGAAGCACAAGCTGCGGAGAGAGGTGTACGTGGAGCAAGCGTATCTAGAATGCTAAATATGAACTTAGCTAAAATGGGCTTTGCTAATAGACAACGTAGTAGAGCTTTAACTGAATCAACGTATGCCTTTAATCAAGGTAATGAAAGAATAAGACAACAATTAATAGGAGATAAAAACCAAGAGTGGAGCAAGGTTGCTATTCAATTAGTACCTGACAAGGAACCGGTACAACCAGTTAAGAGGAACGTTGGTCTAACACTATTCACTGGATTAGCCGGAGCAGCATTCGATGCTTGGGGTGGCTCTATGGGTGGTAATAACGACTCAAGTATTTCAGAGGGAAATAAATAATGGCACAAAACGGATACTCATTTACCCCCGGTAAATACAACAAAACTGTACAAACAGATGTAGTACCTGAACAAGAAAAAAGTAATCAAAGAATTTTAGATTCTGAAAATCAATTTCTTGACGAGATGAATGCAAGAGATGATGCTCTTGTAGAAAAGACTAGAAGTGAGTTTGAATCTATAGTTAGCATGACTTCTAAAGGTGCGGATTGGGTAAAGAAAAAAGCAGAAAAAGATAAGAAAGATAAGCTACAAGCTGGTGCTGCACTAGCAATTAAAATCCCAGCTTCTGAAGAAGATATACAAGCATTAGTAGCTCAAGAAGATGGACTCCATGACGCACATCTTAAGATCAGTGAAATCGCTGATCGAATAGAAGAAGAAACTGGTAGCTTTGAACTTGCTGAACAATTTAGAAATTTATCTGGATGGGAACAGTATGCTTATGTAAAAGCTAGTCTTACCAGAGCAGCCGGTGGTTACCAAGATTTTAAAGATGCGAGAAGAGAGACTGTATTCTTAACAGATAAAGCAACTGGAAACCCAATATATTACAAAGACGCTGACGAAAATCAACGTAAAGGATTAGATGCAAAAATAAGGCATGAATTTTCTGAGCAATTTATAGGTGTAAATGAAAAGCTATTAGCTGCTACTGTTGCTCCTGAAGTAAAAAAAGTTGATGAAACTGAAATAGCTGACGCAAAAAAGGAAAGGAATGAACTTAAAAAGCAATTTAAAAAAGATAAAGAATTAGATAGTATTGCGGATATAATTACTTCTGATCCTGCACAATCTCTAAAGGATGTAGATAAATGGATCAATAGAAACAAGAGTACTTATAAAACTGTTTCTACAGCAAGACTTGTTTTTAGAAATAGAGTAGTAGATTTGGTTAAAAGTGGTAAGCTTAGTTATTTTGAAGCTAAAGCATTACTTAGACAAAAGTTCTATCATCAAGGTGATAACAAGGAAGTTACTTTAGAAAAATTTAAAGAGTTTAGAGGTTTCTTAGATGAAATTACAGATGCTAATACTGAATATAGAAAAACTAAATTAGACGATGATAAGTATGAAGTCGAGTCACAATCTGAACAAGTTAAAAATGAACTAGATAAAACTGGTGCAGAGTTAACTCTTGAACAGAAACAATCGTATCTTAAAAAGAGGAGAAAGGACTTTCCAAACGTTCCATTAAATGAGATGGAACAAGAATTTCTATATGGCTATAGAGATGATGAAACCATGAGAGTAGAGCTCATGCAAAAAATAGAAAGTTTTGGTGGAATTACTGAAGAAGATTTAAAACGTGCAAGTCCAAAACTCAGATTAGAAATGAGAAATGGAGGACATTTAATAGCTGGTGTTGGACAACAAATTACCAATTTAAGCCAAGTGCCACAAGCTGAAAAGAAAAGACTTGACGATTTAGTTTCTAATAGTGCTAAATCAACAGGTAGTTTAGAAGCTAAAAATCTTCAATACTATGCTCTACTAGACGAGTCCGAAAAAATATACATAACAGCTTACAACGATGCCGTAAAAAGAGGCGTAGATCCTTCAACAGCACATGCACAGGCTTTTACAGAAATTGTTAATTTACATAGTAACCCTGATTGGGTAGATGCAAACTCAGTATTTAAAGGAGTTACTAGAGATAATGAGTACGAAACAAATCTTGTTAATGCACAAAAAAGTCTAGATCCTGAAAATGCAGGATATACAACAACACTGTTACCAGCACCAGAAGCTCAAAAAACTGAACTTAAAAAATGGGCTGCTGATGGAGGTAAAGGGCAAGTACCTTTTTACTATCGAGCTATAGTTAAAGGCACAAATATATTGCCAAGAGAGTTAGCTTGGAAACAAGCAGAGCTATTAGGTTACGAAGGACAGTTTGACGAAAAGGAAGCTATTAAAGAATTTAAAGTACCTAAGTCTATGATTACTTTATTTTTAAATAATAACCCTACAAAAAATGGTGCGAAGAGATTTGCCTACGATGTCGAAACTATAGAAAACGAACCAAACGAAGAAGAAGTACACCCTTACGAAGAAAACGAAGACTTTGAGTAATGAATAACTGCGGTCTCATTAAATCAATGTCTTTACTATTTACTACGGTAAACAATGGACGAATTAGAATTTACACTAGAAGCTCCTACCTCTGACTCAGTTATAACTAATGAGGAAAATGATAAGAGAGTAGAAGAAGCACAAAAACATTTAGAGTACAGACAACAACAAGAAGAAGTAAGACTTCAGCAGCAAGAAATAAATGAGAATGCTGCACTACAAAGAAAGAAAGAAATCGAAGATACCAGAAACAAAGAGAACTGGGGGATAGGTGAATACACCAAAGAAATATTCTCAGCTCTTGGTGGTGGTCTTCAAGATACTGCCTCTTCTTTAATTACTCTTCCTGAGAGAATCATTGATATGGCTACTGGCGAAATGGCTAGGGAGCAAAAGGAAGGTGGTTATACAGCAGAGTGGGATGACTGGTTTGTTAATGACGAGAATCCTATTGAGACTAAAACATGGTGGGGTAGTGCATTAAGAGGACTTACTCACTATGGAACTTTAGCTGCTGTACCTGTAGGAAAGATTGGAGTATTAGGAAAACTAGGTTCAAAAGCTAGTTCAGTAGTTCCTGCTGTTATTAAGTCACCTTTATCTAAAGCAATAGCTTCAAAAGGTTTAAAAGGAACATTAACTCGAGGTGCCATAAGTGGTGCAAGAGTTGACTTACTTTCTAAATACTCACAAGAAGACAACGCTCTTGCTGTTTTAGAACAACACTATACAGGACTAAATATTCCACTAGCTACAAAAGAACATGACCATCCCATGATGAAGACATTTAAGAATGTCGTAGAAGGTATGGGATTAGGTATCTTGTCTGACACTGTTTTAGCTGGACTGAAAGTTGGAATTAAGAAAACAAAAGGTGCTGCAACAGGGAAATTTAAAGGTAGTCAACCTTTAGAGGAAATGACAGTTCCTCAAGCAAATGAACGAAGTAGACAGATACAGAAAAATAAAACAGGTGATATTCAAGCTAATGGAAGTAAACAAGACCGAGCAAGATTAAAAGAAATAGAAACTCAGCTCGGTAAAAATCCTAACGACGCATTATTAAAAAGCTTAACTGACCAAAGAGCTTTATTAAAGAAACAAAAGAAAGCATTATTAGCAAACTTAGATCCTGATGACGTCAAAGCAAAAGAAGAAATCTCTCAGTTAACTGACACAATTAAGGAATACAACAGAACAGTTAAAAAGCAAAGAATTAAAAAGAATAGCTGGAAACCTAAGAATGCTGACGAAGGTTTACTAAAAGAGCGTGATGAAATAGTTGCAAGGATTGAAGCAGGCAAAAAGAAATATGGAGCTTATAAAAACCAAGGATTATCAGACCCACATACAGGTAATGCAAACGCTACTGAAGATTTATACAACGTAAACGAATCTCGCAAGATGCTTAAAAATACTGGTGGAGCTGAAGAAGGTTCTATTGGAACTGTAGTTAGTGTTAATGGTAGGAAGAACATGGCTATGTCTTCTAAGCTTGCTTGGAAGGAAATAGAAAAGATTGAAAAAGCTTTTAAATCTAATGAGCTAATTAAACAAGATGTTGCAAATGCTAGAAAAAGAGGTTTAACTCCAGATCAATATTACGCTGAAAACATTGCCTTTTATAAGGAAATGGTTGAAGGTCGCAATACTTCCAACATGTCAGTAGAAGAGTTCTTAGCTCCTGCTAGAGCAAGAGGAGTTATTGAAAAAAGAATAGGTAAGGAAGTTATTTATTCAAACGTTACACCGGCTACTGCTAACGCATTAGACCTTGTTGCTGGAGACTTACTTAGGAAGTTGAGAGACACAGGAATTATGAGTAGAGAGATCGAAGATATCTTTAATTTAAAAGATGTTGATGGTCCTATACAAACAATGGTAGAGCAACTTATTGGTGTTGTACGTGCAACGAAAATGGCAAGGTATGCTGCTGGTAACACTCTTAAAGAGTTTGATTTATCCAGTCCATCATCTAGAAAAGCAATGTTTGCTGATGTTGATAAGCAAGTAAAAGAACATGTCAAATCTCTACAATTAGCTGTTCAGTTAGCTGGTAAAACAGGAGACGATAGTCTTCTTAATGGTATTAGAGAAATGATTTCTCAGGCTAATCATCCATCTGATGTGGATTCATTAATGACATTTCTACGTACAAAGATGCGTGGTGGTGAATTAAATGGAACTAAGAAAACAGGTGAGCTAGTTAGACAGCTTGGAATGGTAATGACTAATAGTGTTTTATCTGGACCTAAAACTCCAGTTCGAGCAATTATGGGTACATCCAGTGCAGTCTTTTTAAGACCTATGGCACAGATGGCTGGAGCTGCATTATCTGGTAATGGGAAAGTTTATAGAGAAGCTTTGGCTGATGTAAATGGAATGATTCAAGCAATACCCGAATCCTTTAAATTATTTAAGAGTAGATTAAATAGCTATTGGTCAGGAGATATAGCAGATATTAAAACACGTTTTTCTGAGCAGACTCTCGGTGATAGTAACTGGGAAGCTATGAAGTATCTAACCGAGAAGGAAGGTACTACTAAGGATAAAGCTGTTTTTTATTTAGCTAATATTGCTAGAGCTGCTAACGATAATAAGTTCCTTACTTACTCCACTAAGTTAATGGCAGCAACTGATGATTCATTTGGATATATATTAGGAAGAGGAAGACTTAGAGCTAAAGCATATAGAAAAGTTTTAGAGGAAGCTGGTGGAGAGTATGGCAACATAACTCCTGATATGGTTGCTAAAGCTGAAAGTAATTTTGTTGACAGTATATTTGATGCAGAAGGTGGTTTAAAGGATGAGTACATTAAAGGGGCAAAAAGAGAAGCTACTTTAACGCAGGAATTAAATGGTTTTGCAAAAGGACTAAACACAGTATTCCAAGAAAATCCTTGGGCTAGACCTTTCTTCATGTTCGCAAGAACTGGTGTAAACGGTTTAAACCTAACAGCTAAACATACTCCCGGATTTAACTTCTTAGTTGAAGAGTGGAATGATATTGCATTTGCTAAACCCGGAGATTTCTCAAAGGTTAAAAAATATGGTATCGAAACTGCTCAAGATTTAGCTAATGCTAGAGCTATCCAAAATGGAAGATTAGCTATGGGTTCTGGAGTTATATTTATGGCTGGTCAAAAGTTCTTAAGTGGTGAGTTACATGGTAACGGTCCTGCTGATAGACAAAAAAGACAGACATGGATAGATGCTGGATGGAGACCTAGAACTATTAAATTTGGAGACACATGGGTTAGCTATGACGCATTTGAACCATTCAACCAAATACTTTCAATTATTGGAGATATTGGAGATCATCAGGAATTGATGGGTGAAGAGTGGGCTACAGATAACTTCCAAAAATTATCTTTAGTTATTGCACAAGGTATTACCAGTAAATCTTATATGGCTGGATTACAGCAATTTATTGAATTGTTCTCAGGTAGACCCGGACAACTTAACAGAATGATTTCTCAATTAGGAAATAACACTTTACCTCTAAGTAGTTTAAGAAACGAACTAGGGAAAATATTTACTCCATATACAAGAGAATTAGGATCTGACATAGGAAGTGCTATACGTAATAGAAACTTGCTTAGTGAGAAACTTGCACCTGAAGAATTGCCAATTAAATATGACATGTTAACTGGTAAGCCTATTAAGGATCATGACTTCGTAACAAGAATGTTTAATGCTATCTCTCCAGTTCAATTCAACATGGATTACTCTCCCGGGAGAAAACTATTATTTGATAGTGGATACGATTTAAGAACATCTACTTACTATGCTCCTGATGGTACTGATTTAAGTAGAAGTCCATATATAAGATCACTTTTCCAGAATGCTATAGGTAAACAAAACTTACTTGCAAAGCTAGATAAATTAGCTGGAAATGTTGGAATCTTGGAATCAGTAAAAGAAATGGAGTATGACCGTGACAATGGTTTACGTCATATAGATCCTAAGAAGTATGCACATAATGTAAGAATTTCCAGACTTTTTGATAGAGCTAAAGAAATAGCTTGGAATCAAATAAAAAGTGATCCACGCATTATGAAACTTATAGAAGAAGAAAGACAGAAAGATATAGATGCAATTAGAGCAAACAAACGCAGTGTAAACACAGTTTTAAATATGCGTAAATAAATAATCCACCCGTCACTTATCCCGAAAAGAAATGGCGGTTCAAACAACTGAAGAATACAAAAATGGAGGAGCTACTACTTACTCCATCACAATTGAATATTTAAAAGCAAGTGACATCAAGGTAAGAATTGATGGAGCTTTACAAACCTATGTAGCAAGTAGTCCTAGTTCTGGAGAATATACGGTAAGTGGAACTACAGTTACCCTTGGAGCACAAGCTGCTGCCGGATCAGGCAACGTTCATATATATAGAGAAACAGATGTAAATACAGCAGCAGCCGTATTTGCTGCTGGTTCATCTATAAGAGCAGCCGATCTTAATGCAGTTCATGACATGGCAAGATTTGCTTCTGTTGAACATAGGAACCAAATAATAACAGCAGAGATAAAAGATGGTCAGGTAACTACATCAAAAATAGCCGCAGACAATATAACAAGTGCATTAATAGCTGACGACCAGATTAACTCGGAACATTATGCAGCAGACTCTATTGATTCTGAACACTACGCACCCGGGTCAGTAGATACCGCAGCTATTGGAGCTTCACAAGTTACTACAAATGAATTAGCAGTAGATTCTGTTAACACAACTAAGATTATTGATCTGAATGTTACTAGAGCTAAGTTAGAAGCTGATGCTGTAGATGGTACTAAATTAGCTGATGATTCAGTTAATTCAGAGCATTATGTAGCCGGTTCTATAGATAATGAGCACTTAGCAAGTGACGTAATAAGCAGTCATAAAGTACAAGATGACGCTATAAACTCTGAGCATATTGCTGCTGGAGCATTAGACAACGAGCACTATGCTGCTGGGTCTATAACTTCAGATAAATTAGCTGGAGCAACTGTTATAACAGCAGCCGAGCAAGGTGCTGCCACAACTAACGACACATCCTTTTTAACTTCGGCAGCAGCCGACGCTAGATTTTTTAATATAAATACTGGCGACACAATTAAAGATGGACAAACATTTCCAGACAACGATACAACTATTGCTACAACCGCAGCTATCAACGACAGGATAATTGATCTTATTGATGATGTCGGTGGATTTGTACCTATTTTACATGAAACATATTTTCCTTCTAATAACCCAGATATAAATAATGGAACTGGAACTATAGTTTCAATTCAATCAGCCTCAACAGATTTAGTCCCAAGTGGAACTACAGTTACGGTTGCAAATGGTAGAGGAAGTGGATTACCAGTTATTATTACTGGCGTATCTGCAACAATACCTTCTGGTTTTGGTTTCTTAGTAGAAACAACAACTACAGATCATACATATACATTTCACAGATTATCACCAAAAGCAACAGAGATTACAACTGTAGCTGGTATATCTGGCAATGTAACTACCGTAGCTGGTATAGCTAGTGACGTGACATCAGTTGCTGGTATTAGTTCAAACGTGACATCAGTTGCTGGTAATGCTACAAACATTAATGCTGTAGCTGGTAACGCAAGTAACATCAATGCTGTTGCAGCAGATGCCTCTGATATAGGCGTAGTAGCAGCAGACGGAACTGACATAGGATTAGTTGCTGGGTCTATCGCTAATGTAAATAACGTTGGTGGATCTATTACAAGTGTTAATACAGCAGCTAGTAACTTAACTTCTATAAACAACTTTGGAGATACATACCAAATAGCATCTTCCAACCCATCAACTGATGGTGGCGGTAATGCACTTGCAGAAGGTGATTTATATTTCAACACTACTGCTAATGAATTAAAAATATATAACGGCAGTCAATGGCAAGGTGGTGTAACAGCTAGTGGTAACTTTGCTGCTACTACTGGTAATACATTTACTGGTGATAACGTTTATATCGACAATGCCAAATTAAAACTTGGTACTGGGTCGGATGTTGAAATTTATCACGATGGTACAGATTCGTATCTAAGTAACAGTACTGGAGATTTATATATAAAAACTACAGGATCTGGTAGTGACGATATAAATATAATAGCTAATGATGACGTTGAAATAAAAACTAATAGTGGAGATTTGTCAATTAAAGCCATTGGTGGTGCTGGAACAAACCTTTATTACAATGGAGGTATAAAATGTCAGACTGCAAGTAGTGGCGTTTCTGTTACAGGCAACATAACTGTATCTGGTAACGTAGATGGTCGTGACTTAGCTGCTGATGGTGTAAAGCTAGATGGAATAGAAGCTGGAGCTAAAGATGATCAGACTGCTGCTGATATTAAAACCTTATTTAATAGTAGTGGACTTGTTAACGCACAGATAGATGCTAGTGCAGCGATAGCTGGAACTAAAATATCTCCTGATTTCGGATCGCAGAATATAACTACAACTGGATACATAGAATTAGGTACTAACGGTAGTCGTTTTGCAAATAATAATCTTAAATTCAATTCTACTGGTGCTGCTTATATAGATCAAACAGTAACTGGTCAAGATATTAATTTTAGAGTATCTAATTCTAGTTCCATTGATACAAATGTCTTAACACTAAAATCGAATGGAAACGTAGATGTTGCAAACGGTCTTGACGTAACAGGGGGTATAAATCTACTTGGAACTTCTCATCTTGATTTAGGAGACGGCTGTCAAGCTAGATTTGGAGATTCTGATGATTTACAAATTTATCACTCAGGATCTGCTAATTATATTGATGGTGCAACAGTTGCGACTGAACTTATTTCTGATGATTTGAGATTGAGGTCAAAAACAAGTAACCAAACGTACATAAACGCTGATGTAAACGCAGCCGTAGAACTATTTCATGCAGGCACTAAAAAGTTTGAGACTCAAAATACAGGAATCCATGTAACAGGTGATGTATCACTTACTGGTGATTATTTAGCTGATGATGGTGAAAAGCTGAAAATGGGAGATGGGTTTGATTTTCAAATTTATCACGATGGAACTACTTCTAGAATAAATAACTCTACTGGCTCTCTTTCTATAAAGAGTGACAATGATATTATGCTTCGTAGTTACACAAGTAATCAAGCTATGATTACCTGTACCTCAGGTGGTTCAGTTGAACTCTACGAAGCTGGATCTAAAAAGTTTGAGACAGCTAGTCATGGTATAACAGCTCTTGGAGATGTTTACTTTGATAACCAAGTAAATGCTGGAAAAGACGTTTATTGGGATGAATCAAATGATCGTATGTCATGGAGTGATAATGTTCATGCTACTTTTGGAAATGGTGAAGATTTAAGAATTTATCACGATGGAAACCATAGCTATATCTCAGATGCTACTGGTGAAGGTAATTTAAGAGTACAAACTAATAAACTTAAAATTGAGAATGCTGCTGGTACTCAAGATCAAGCTATATTTACTGACGGTGGAAGTGTAGAGCTTTATAACGCAAATACTAAAAGGTTAGAAACTTCAGGTACAGGCGTTAGCGTAACAGGTGCTTTAGTTGCTTCAGGTGACGTTACTGCTTTCTCTGACGCAAGACTTAAGACAGATATTCATACTATTAATGATGCTCTTGGTACTGTTGGTAAATTACGTGGTGTTAACTACAAGTGGTTAAAAGATGGTAAACAAAGCACTGGACTTATTGCACAAGAAGTAGAAGCGGTAATACCAGAAGTTGTAACTACTAACAAAGAACTTACAGTTGACGGTGTTGAAGAAGTTAAGTCTATCGACTATGGAAAATTAGTTGGTGTACTTATTGAAGCAGTAAAAGAATTAAAAGCAGAATTAGACGAACACAAAGCTGGAGGTAAATAATGGCAATCCAGAACTCTGGAACAATTACCATACAAGACATAGTAGATGAGTTTGGGGGGTCAACCCCTCACTCTCTCTCTGAGTACTACAGAAATGGTTCTAATGTTCCCGGAAATAATACTAACGTTCCAACATCTGGAGCTATAGATCTAAGTGATTTCTATGGTGCAGTAAATGAAATAGTTATTGCTCTTACAAATGGAGCAACAAATCTAAACGCATCAACTTTATTTGGTTCAAACTATACTTCGTCAGTACCTAAACGATTAACTGTTGCAAATGGTGTAGAGATAGGAGCAACTGCTTATAATAATGTTCTTACTATTCCATCAGGAATGGGTGGTACTTTAATTATTGATAATGCTGGTACTATCTCAGGATATGGTGGAGCTGCTGGTTCTGCTGGTGGTAATGCTATAAGAGTTGAAGTTGCTGGTGTAACTATAAATAATTCTGGAACTATAAGAGCTGGTGGCGGTGGCGGAGGTGCTGGCGGTGCTGGTGGACAAGGCGGTAACGGATCACAAAGTGTAGAAAGTAACTTTACAGGTACTAGCTTTGGTAGCTGTAGCCCTGTAAGTGGAAGCTTCCAAGGATTACAATGGCTTGGTGGACAAAATGGTGGTTGCGGAATGCCTTCAAGTGGCTTCTTCAATGGTAATCAAGTTTGTCAAACTGCTCATGGTAGTCAATACACGGGTGCTGCTGGAAGTGGTAGCCAAGGTTATATTGCTGGTCAAAGTTCTGGTGGTAGTCATAATTATGGAAACTACGCTTGGGGTAGAACAGTTTCTAGTCCAAAATGGTGGGGTATAGTAAAAATCTGGAGATTTGAGGGACAAGGTTGTAGTATTGTCAGTAATCAAACTACTTCTGGAGGAGCTGGAGGTTCTGGCGGTGCCGGAGGTGTAGGACAAGGATATAACCAATCTGCTACTTCAGGATCATCAGGATCTGGTGGATCTGGTGGTGGTACTAATGCTGGTTCTGGTGGGACAGGAGGTACTGGTGGAACAGGAGGATCATACGGTGCTACTGGATCTACTGGTGCAACAGGTTCTTCTGGATCTAACGGTAACTCATCTAACGGATCTGGTGGTGCTAGTGGTTCATCAGGTGGATCTGCTGGTTATTATGTAAGCCACTCAGGAGGCATAAGCTCTTCTTTAAATAATACAGGAACTCTTTCAGGTCAAGCTGGATAATGGATATTAAAATATATGATTTATTAGATAAAAATCAGTGTGAAGAGTTAATTAAAAAATTGCAAACGTGTGATCTTTGGCAAGACGGTAAACTTACTACAGGTGATCGTTTAAAAGATAGAAAGACTAACAACGAATTAATTCAAGGTGACTTATATCAAGAAATTATAGGTAATGTTCTTGGTACCTTTTATGGGTCAGATGTAGGTAGAAAGATACATACTGAGACTTATTTCAATACAGTTTGTCCACCAATGATTAATAAATATCATGTTGGTGAAGGATATGGTTGGCATTTTGATGAAACTATTATGCCTAATCAAGATGGTCACTTAACAAGAATGGATTACTCTTTCACAGTATTTTTAAATGATGATTATGAAGGTGGCGAGTTAGACATTGAAGGTAAACGAGTTAAAGGCAAACAAGGTCAAATTGTTATTTATGATAATAAATTAAGACATAGAGTTACAAAGATTACTAAAGGTACTCGCTTTGCCTGTGTCGGTTGGCTTTCGTCATTAATAGAAGATGTAGAAGTTAGAAATAGATTATGTACAAATAGCAAACTTTTACGATCATACGAAAATACTGATGATGAGGTGTTTATCGAATTACAAAAAACACATATGCTCTTACTTAAAAAATTCTCATGAAATACAAAATAACAGAGCTATCAACAAATTCTATGAAAGTAGAATATAACGATAGTTCTTATGCTGTCATACCTATTGAAAAAACGTATGATACAAATCTATTAAAAGACTTAATTAGTAGATACCATAATGTAGATAGGTCATTCGCAAAAGTTGAAGACATACCTCTTGCTTTAAATTACGAAGGTGATACAGAAGAAGATTTAACAACACCGAATGAGTTTACATATAAAGATATGAGGTTAGCAGAATATCCTAATGTCGGAGATCAATTAGGAGCTTTAAATAAAGCCAGGCTAGGCGATAATTCTGAAAATACGAAAATTGATGAAGCCATAGCAGATATAAAAGCAAAGTATCCTAAAAACGATAAGAAATATACTGATGCTGATATGGCTGGAGCTGTTGATTGGACAGGTTTTGATTAAACTTGTTGATAGTCAAGCATTCGGCACTGGAGAGCATGGCTCAACAAAAGTATCATTAAAAGCAGTACAAGGTACAGATTTTAAAAATAAAAAAGTTTTAGATATTGGTACGGGTACAGGGATATTAGCTGTTAAAGCAAAATTACTAGGTGCAAAAGAGATTCATTGTTTAGATCCAAGCGGTATTGCTACAAGAACTACTAAAGAAAATTTTCTATTAAACTTTGGTAATTTAAATAATATTAAAATTTATACAGGGTTTTTCCAAGATTTATATAAAGATAATATTTTTAAAGACTTTGACATTGTTATTTCAAACATAATAACTGACATACATAAATATCATTTAACCAATATAAATAAAACTCTCTTACCAAATGGAATTGTAATTTTGAGTGGAATGGGAGTTAACGAAGAAGAAGATTTAACAGAATCATTTAGATTAAATAACTTCAAAATAATAGAAAGATTTATAGATGATTCTTGGTTAAGTTTAAAAATACAAAAAAATGACACCTAAAGAAAAGTTTGAGGTATGTCAGTCATGTGAATTTTTAAGGCGTAATTCAACTTGTAAAAAGTGTAATTGTTTTATGCCTGTTAAAGTTCGTATTCCTTTTATGAAATGTCCAATAGATAAATGGTAGATATACCTTCAATAGTAATTCCACCAGTAGGAAATATAGAAACAATATCTATACCTTTACCAACAGGAAACGTTCCTTTTTATAAACCTTTAGTCGTTCCACCTAGTGATTTAAAGGAACCGGAAGGAGTACAAGCTGAAGCTTCAGAAGAAGTAGATACAGGTATAAGGAATGTCAATATTCCAATAATAGATTTTGATGTACCTTTACCTGAAAACGAAATACTAATAACGGCTTCTACTACAGCAGTCGTTTCTGTAGCTGCAACCTTGACTGCAACAGCAGCTTTTAAATGGGTTGTTACAGCGATGAAACCAATACTTAAAACAGCATGGAAGAAAATAAGCCCGAAAAGCCAAAAGGTTTAATCGGTAAATTAAAAGATGTCGCTGAAGATAAAGAACATCAAATAGAAGTACTGGGTACTTTTGTAAGACTAGGTGTTGTCGTTTGGAGTGGATTCATTATTACGATGAACTACATCGACATACCAATGGTTAAGAAGTCTGGGAATAGCGATATCACTTTCGTAGCCAGCGTCTTTACAGGAGCCCTAGCAACATTCGGTTTGACTACCGGTAAAAACGGTAATGGCAAACCTCCAATATGCCCTATGGCACATAAAGATAAACCAAAAGCATGAAGAAATTAATTCTGCTTTTAGCTCTGTTATCACCCAGCATAGCTAGAGCCAATACTGTCACTCCTCAGTTCACAACAG
>Ga0066371_10000164_pt1 | contig 14590 bp, 16 predicted proteins | sample Knorr_S15_td_DCM_FD_71214 | JGI IMG/M metagenome (GOLD analysis project Ga0066371, IMG submission 71214) | Marine microbial communities from Southern Atlantic Ocean transect - Knorr_S15_td_DCM_ad_63m_LV_B | ecosystem: Environmental > Aquatic > Marine > Oceanic | place: Southern Atlantic ocean... | reverse complement strand
TTTAATCCCAAAAAGTAATAATTGATAGCGTGTGTGTCCTTCGTTTTATGTACGTGAACTACCTGTGGAACGAACATGATGGCTATCATGATCGAACTCACCAACCCAATAACATCTATAGAATTCATCTTATGTTTTATAGATGTGATATGTTTAAGTAACATCGAGAGTAGATTATTAATTTAGAGAATGTACGGCTTCTTCTCGCGCTCTTCCTTCGTGCGCAATAATTGAGTGATCGCGAGGAATGCGATGGCAACGAAAATGGCATTTTCCTTATCGCGAGTAGTGGCAAAGGCCATGAGCAAGAACGTGACAAACTTACCGACCTTATTGTTGAGAACCTTGTCGATGATAGCCGGTTTATCGGTAATACCCCGTAAACCAAACATAGTGTGCATCAACATGATCATGCCGAAAATAAACGGACCATTGATAAACTTATCTAACGCCGGGAAGTAGTTGAAGCCATCTCCGTGGAGGGCAAGTCCGGTGAGTGCCGAGACTAACATCATCACCAAGACAATTTGGTTGCTGAAGATGGACATTGTTTTATACTGTATATAATTATTATTTTTTTCAAATATGCTGATGACGGGGATCGAACCCGCGAATCTCCTGCTTACAAGGCAGGCGCCTTACCACTTAGCTACATCAGCTTTTATCATAATGATAAATGTACTGTACTCTTTAATACACCACTGGAGAGTATTCTTCCAGTGGCGTGTAGTGTCCAGCATCTCGGATGAAATTCCGGTTTTTCATGGAGTGGAAAAACGCCTCTTCTCCCATCCGGGCACACAGTAATGAATCATATAAACTCGGTTTTGTAGCTCCTATCAAATTACCTGGTTTAATGAATTTACATTCGATTTCATATTTTTCATGGAGAGTTTTCGATACGTCTTCATAATTACTTCCTCTGGAAGCGATAATAACGGCAAATCGTCCATTAGATATGTACTTTCTATACACATGATCCGCAAAAAATGGATCTTCGGGTAAATCGGGACTAAGAACTTTATCTATTTTTTTATTATTTCTGTAATATGTGTGTTTAGCCAAATTTCCAGTTTCGTCTTCGGGCGTCTCGAGTATGACGATAGATTTAGATGTATTGGCTTCCACGTAAGCCAAATTAACAAATTCACCCAACACCTTAATGGTCGTTTGAAATCCAAAAGATTCCAAACAACTAATATCATTAGTGAATCCCTTTGCTAAACATATCACGTTTGTAGATACCCGCTCGTCTTTTGCGATTTGCCTCGCGCGACTGATCGTAATCGCTCCACCTATGCAATACAATTTATCCAATTCGGAGATTTCAGAAATAGCTGTATCCATGTTAAGATCCTCTCTGGACATGTGTAGTATAGAACCGGCATCTTCATTTAACATATCTGGTGACAATTCCATTTTCATGCCATAATTTAATCCGGCAAACCCTTCTTTGTATCCATATACAATATTCCCAAATTTTAGCTCCCGCATGGCTAGACTCTTTATTGCGGTATTAACGCCCGGACAAGTGTGTCCGGCAGTTAATATTCCAACTTTCTGGGATAGAGTGTTGATCATGTACCTAACCGATTCTAATCTAAACGGGAGAACTATCTTTAGATGTATTTATTTTGGGAGAATTGGATAGCTCTCCGTCTAAACTACCACTGCCAGTGCGCATGAGAGCTTTTCTTGACGAAATTTTTCCTAACCATTTTGACAAAGATTTTTTAATTTTACCACCTTCACTTCGCGAACAATCATCCCCGACACTCACCAATACATTCAACCCGTTACATACATCCGGTTTGTTTTCTTTTGTGGGAAATTCAACATTAAAGGCCGCTATCGATACATTAGGTAAATCTGGACTATCGTCTAATAGGCGATCGTACTCGTATCTACATTTTTGAAAGAACTCTCCGACATTTTGTCTGTGTTCACGTTGAAGTGAAAGTTCCATTTCAACATTTCTATAAAACTTAGAATATTGGACGCAAGCTAGTGAATGACGTCCGGCGAGAGTATTACTCCCGGAGAACTTCAATATAGATGTCAGAATACCCGCTATCACATTCAAAAACGCAAACAGATACTGTGCTATCATGATATTAGTTTTACTAGATGAAGATAAGTCGTCAGAACCACTAGGATTTAAAACCGCAAAACCCCCTACACCCGTAATGGAAGAAATAATTATCGATGGATATGATAGGTGATTATTTTGTCTATTATAATGAACTCGGGCGTGGTTATGCAACCATCGATACCCCGCACTTTTTTCCGCCCAGTTCAATAAAAGCTGTTCTTGTTTATCACACCATTTCATTTCCGAGTCATCTCTTCCTGATGATGTACTGCCATTCGAATCCACATGTTTTAGATGGCTCTTGTCCATGACTAAACTTAACGCAGATATTTTTCTAATTCTGGTTTCATTTCACCGATCCACCACTTTTTCTTTTTAGGATCCCATCTACATCCATATTTTTTTGCGTGATCCTTATCAGAAAATGGAACATTCAAATACGTTCTATTCATCATTGTTTCTAATTTGTTCCCAAGAAATATAGATTCCTTTGGTTTATCATACGGACAGTGCGTCAACCCAATAGCCATATTAGCAAGTCTATCGGCATTTTCATTCCCCATGGAATGAACGTCGTCTTTGCCGGTATGAGCCTTGATGTGTTTGAACAGTATCTGACTTTCCTTAAATGGTGAATTGCGTCTATACAATTCATACGCTTTTCTAACCATATCCTTGTTGGGAATATCCTTTGACCATCCCGTCGCCGCACATTTTTCGCCGTACGTCGTTACGCATCTAATCGCATAAATAGAATCAGATACAATTGTGACGACTTTACCACTTTCCAAGTCGTCTTTTATAATTGTATATGCCTCTATAATAGCGCCCAATTCCGCTGTATTGTTTGATTGTTTTCCTTCCACCTTTCTTGATACGTTACGTGGATCATCATCACCGAAATAAATACCCATACCAGCCATTGCGTTCGTTTGACCGTTATTGGCGCACGCACCATCTGTGTATACATAGTAATCACTAGTCATCTTTCATTTCAATGCCCGAAACCTTTAATTCTTTTAATTTTTCATACAAAATTGTATAACAATCCTTATCCGGAGCCGTAGATGAATCCACACGCACTAATTTATGAGAAAATGGTTTTGTGCCAGAATCACGCGCAGACTTATTGGGCCAATACTGGAAGATTCCCTCTGTGCGATAAACAATACCATTCGTGGGATCGTTTATCTTTTGTTGATGAACTTCGGTGTCCGCTAAAGACATGTAATAACTGGTGAGCTCGAAGCCGTTATCAGTCGTGATAGGATCTGGTGGTGTAGCGACAACACCCATTTTATTATAAAATAACATAAAAAGTTTAAGCCCCTTCTGGATAATGGAACGTCTGGCTATATGTTCAAAACTTTTTTATGATAGAGATGTCATAGAAAAGCATAAAAAAATACTAGAACTAGAAAAACAAGTGGAAAATCTCAAGAATGAATTAAAAGAACCAAAAAGCTTCTTCCACTCACGAGATCAGTGGGATTTCTTCAAACAGGTAATGTATGACGATATCAAGGAGACGGTAGAGTGGTGTATATTAGATGACAATGAATATGATCACATGGAATGGATGGGACTCACTCCCAGACAAGAGATGCAAATTGGGGGATGTATAGAAAAACATTTAATAAAACTCACCGAACAAAGAATGTGGCCGGACAGGATCGCGCATGATGTTATCATGTATAGCCTAAAAGCTATGTTTGAGAGTTTACATAGCACAAATCAGTGGATGTATATATATCACACGATGTCTAGGCCAGAGCTGGCCGATATGATATATAAACACATTACATGGCTTCTCGATGACGAAACACACAGTCCATGTATATTAGAAAAAATACCCATATTTGAATGTAAGCAGTGTCACGAAGAAACAGATTTTGTCAACGAAAAGGACATATGCGTTGTTTGCGAATACGAAAACGGAATTTAGTTTATTTTTAAAAATTGTATGCGAATCAGTTTTTAAAAATTTTTTATTTTTTTTTATTTTTTTATTTTTAAAACGCGAGCGATATATTTAAGCCATAATAAGCCTAGTTGGAGAACGCGAGACCGCCCATACCGGATTGGATGCGGAGGACGTTGTAGTTGGTCGCGAACATGTGGAGGGTCGTCAAGCCCGAAGCCTTCGTCTTAATGGCAACTTGGGCATTATCGATCCTCGAAAAATTGCATGTCCCTGTCGGTTGGTGTTCCTCCGGTTTGAGAGCGAAGGAATACGAGTAGACACCCGGGTACGGAGAACCGGAGTGGTGCTGGAACGGTTGCACTTGGTTGAAGTACTTACCTTGTTGCTCCTTGAAACGATCTTGACCGTTGAGGACCAACTTGAAGGTATCCAAAGAACCGACCGACAACGCGGCGGCGTGGGCACCTTCTTCGGTCCATTGGGCAGAAGAGCCACCCGGCGTGGAGCCATCGTACAACGGGGCACCGATGGTTTCCGTCGCAACGCAGGCGTTCGCCGAGGTCGTGGAGTTCGGACCCGGGTTCAATTCAAGGCAAACCTTACCCGTGGTACCGGCTTGGGTCGTGAAGTTCCACATTTGCGCGTTCGCAGAGCTGGAACCGGCCAAACACCAGACAAGCTCCTTGACCGGGTGGTTGTAGGACAAGCGGACTTGCTTGGTGGCACCGGCGGTGACGGTGTCCGTACCGGTGTGTTGCACTTGTTCAATGAGATATTCGTGACCCTTTTGGGCGAAGCGACGACGCTCCTCGGTATCGAGGTACACGTAGTTGCCCCAGACCTTGAAAGTGGAGCCGTCAGTGTAGGCAGAGAAGTCGGAGGACAAATCGAAGTCAATGCGCACCTCGTGGTATTGCAACGCGATCAGCGGCAAATAGAGACCCGCATTGCGGTTGAAGAAGAACAAGAGCGGGAGGTAGACCGTACCCGCGGTGTCGGCCACCGGGTTGGAGGTCATCTTACCGTATTGCGCCTTCTTGGAGCCATCGAGGTACAACTCAGAGTACAAACGCCACCAGGTTTGGTAGTGCTTGTCAATGCGTTGTCCACCGATCGACAGTTCGACGTCCTTGATCGCACGTTCGGCGGCCCAGGCACCGTCGCACTTGGTCGTGATACCGGCCTTGGTACCGAGATCGGAGGCCGTCTTGAGCTCAACGTACATGTCACCGATGAGATCACCATTACGGGCGACCGTCACGGAGACGCGGCCGTTGTTGGACGCCGTGCCGTTAACCGTTTGTTCGATGTTCTCCATCGCGAAGTTCGTGTGTCGGCGGTAAACCGCTTGGAAAAATGTCACCTTAGGGTTTCCCGTGAGGTAGACATCTTGTGCACCGTAGGCAACTAATTGCATTAAACCACCAGCCATATTGAATTTTTGGTACTGTATACTGAGAAAAAAATTTCAGCTAATTCCGCATTTATAGCGGTGCGAAAAATTATCGCCTGAGTTTTCTCAGTAGGAAGTATATGGCAGCCGTTACCGTGAAGAAGGAACCCGAAACCGAAGATGAAATCCGTGACGAGCCGGAGAATGTCACCCCAGAAGAAGAAATTGAAATCGATGAAGACGAAGACGATGAATTTACGGACGAGGAATTCACGGACGAAGAATCTGAATTGGAAGACGGGGAAATCTCCGACGCTGATCTTAACGTGGAGGGGGATGATGAATCCTTGGATTTTTACGAAGATGAAAACCAGGCTGCCGGAATAGAGGATCTAGCGGGACTAATGACCGAACTCATGGCGACCCCCGAGGGCGACACAATATGTACTGCCCTGGTAAATATATCCCAACAACTCGAGGTCCAAAATAAAATTTTAATTAAGATCATGTCCTCGCTCGTCAAAAAATAAGCAATTTAGAAGAATAATCAGTACACATACCAAGACCCGTGCCTATCAATATGGTGACTAATGAAAGGATGCCAACACACTATATTGATAGAAATCCAGATATGATTGAGGCTGAAATAGAAATAAAGCGAGATAGAATACGTAATCTCACGGAAGATGAAATTCTGGAATATATCGATCTGATGGAACAGTTTTGGTGCTTGAAAGAGGGTATGGGTAATAATTCACATCTCCTGGGCTATAGACAGTTGATACCCAGGCATGATCTGGATCCAAACGGTTGGCCAGAAAAATATGACATGGCAGTCATAGATGGGAATCGCGGAAGGAGTATTAGATCCTTATCCGAACTTTCTGCGAAAGTACGTGAGTTAGGAATAGCGGACAGTACTCCGAACGCGGGTGGTGATGAAATGGATGCGGATCTTAAATTATCAAGAAAAATCAATCGTCTCGTCGAACAGGTGAAGGATGGTTTCAAAAATATAAATTTACATTTACTTGCGTATAACAGATCCGAAAATCCAACAGCTGATCCAGAAATATATGATGCGGATCCGGCAACGTTCAGGGGTGTCCCTATGGATGATAGCAAGATAGACGATGCGTCCCCATTTCAAAAATGTATCCTGTGTGCGCTGGATAGACTATACACTAAAAGATATAGAAGATATAAAACCGACTGTTGCGAACAAATTGTCCATGATGGCCATAACACAAGAGCTTGGAAGCCCGCAGAATCTATTGAACAATTTGTATATAATCTTGGAAGTAAAGAAGAGGATTTTGGGTTGTGGCAAAACCTAACAAATCATGCATCTACATTCAGAAACCTGATTGACCACCTCACACACTGTCAAGACGTACAATTTCCTCAAATTAAAAAGGATCGTCACATGTGGAGTTTTCATAATGGCGTTTTCTTGGGAAAGGTGTGGTGTCCCGACACTGGCATGTATAAATGCGATTTCTATCCGTATGAAAGTGAAAAGTTCAAGTGTTTGGATCCTTCGAAGGTAAGCTGTAAATTCTTTGATGTTGAATTTGATAACTATGATGATGTAAAAGACTGGTATGATATCCCAACGCCACATTTTCAAGGGGTTCTCGACTACCAAAAATTTGAGCCAGAAGTGTGTAAATGGATGTATATCATGGGCGGAAGATTGTGTTACAACGTGGGTGAAATGGACGGATGGCAAGTCATTCCATTTCTAAAAGGTATCGCGAGATCTGGTAAATCAACGCTCATCACTAAAGTATTTAAAAAATTCTATGGGAGTGATGATGTAAAAACCATGAGCAATAATATAGAAAAGAAATTCGGTTTGGGGTCAATCTATGACGCTCAGATGTTCATTGCTCCCGAAATCAAGGGTGATTTCTGTTTAGAACAAGCCGAGTTTCAATCTATGGTCTCCGGGGAAGACGTGAGTGTAGCGATCAAGGGAAAAACTGCCAAAAGTATTGAATGGACCTGTCCGGGGGTGTTGGGAGGGAACGAGGTACCAAACTGGAGAGACAATTCTGGTTCGGTTCTTCGTCGTATTCTTCCCTGGAACTTCGCCAAACAAGTAAAAGAAGCGGATACAAAGTTAGATGAAAAGCTGAATTCAGAAATACCGGTTATTCTATTGAAATGTATCAGGGCATATCTTGAATATAGCCAAAAATACAGTAACAAGGATATTTGGAATATCACGCCCGAATATTTCAAAATTATTCAAAAGCAAGTTGCGATGGTTGCGAGTACCTTACACAATTTTATGGAATCAACCAGTTTGGTATATGGTCCAGAACTATGTGTGCCCCAGAAGCTCTTTGTCCAGGTGTTCAACCAGCATTGTCTATCGAATAATCTCGGAAAACCGAAATTCAATCCAGATTTCTATGCCGGTCCGTTTTCATCGAGGGATATAGAAGTGCGAACTGCCGTAGAAACATACGAGGGTCGTACATATCCCCTACAACCATTTATATATGGATTGGATGTGGTCAAGGAAACACTTGAATTCGGTGACGACCATTAGAAAAAAAACCTCACTAATTATTAATATGAACATCCCACCGGGTCGGTTCATGCGTAGAGACGTGCCTCAAGCCGCGCCCAGGCTTGGGGGTGCGCCTCCTATAGATGAATTTCTTCGGCAATCTAACGTAAAAGTCACACAAAATAACTCGAATTCCAATTCCAATTCCAATTACACAGAAGAGAACCTCCGTTTGGCAAAAGAGATAGAACGCGAAATGTTAAGAAAACAACAAGTTCCCCAAAAATTGGAAAATAGAATTATAAGTAACTCAAACTATGGGAATCTGACCAAAATTGTATCAGAGAGCCCATCCAGCAACAACATGGGAAATTTCAGGGAATTCTTATATATGTCAAACAATGAAAATGGGGCAAATTCACCAAATAAAAATTTAATAGTGAGCAAATTGAATATGGGTATGTTCAATGCGACCGTAAATAAGACACTCGGTCCGGGGAACCGTGTTGATTTGATAAATATATTGAGAAAGGTACCGATGCCAAAAACCCAAATTTCACAAGATCTTTATGTAGAAACAAAAGAAATAAAGGGTATATACGGTCAATTTAAAACTGGGTTCTCACACACCAGACAATACGGTGCCAAGGGTGACCTGTCTCTCCCGTTTTTCACTGTGCAATTTAACATCCAGGTTTCAACAAATGATGAAACAAAGGGTGCCAGTATTAATATCTATAAAAACGGAAAGATCCGCTTTTCTGGTGGATTCGTGGGTAATAGCATAGAAAATCAAGCAGAAATTATAAGAAGCTTCATCATAGATAATTACACAAATCGTTCAGAGTTATTATATAATCCATTTGAATATAACAATTTAAGTGGTCAATTTAAAATTAACGGAAATTTCAAAAATTTAAATAAAATTGCAAGATCTGCGCATGTGTATGGTTTAGAGCTTCAAAGCTATGAACCGGAATTATCCCCGTTCTTATTCGCGAAACATAAAATACCGGGAGGAGAACATACATATATTATATCCAAAACTGGTAATGTTCAAATCTCTGGCGTCGAAACACCGGCTAAAATGCTTCAGGCGTATAATAAAGGTGTCGAAATTGTCAATTTGATGTATCAGGATGGAGAGATATCAGTAACAAAAGCAAAGGTATCGTCCAACAAAAGAAAGAATTCTTCAACCTGTCCCCAAGCTCGCCGTCCCCCGTGTAAAACCGGATTTGTCGAGAAAAAAAATAAAAAGGGTTTTGCGTGTTGTTACAAAAAGACAAAGTCCAACGCCAAAAAGAAAACAAATACATCTAAATCTTTACCAATCATTAATGGCAACAGAATTGGGACTAAGAAATGTGAGAGATATTCCCAATCAGAATTGTATGACATAGCAAAACGACTTGGTATTGTTAATATCAAACAGACAACATCCAAAGATATGTTATGTAAAATGATTAAGAAGGTCGGTACCGAAAAAGAGCAGATTGCCTCATTTAAAAATGGAGGGACGGAATATAAACTCACGGGATCGGGAAAAAAGTTCCGAGTTGGCAAGAAACTCGCAAAGTTATATACCAAGGCGGATTTAATACGATTTGCTAAAATTATGAAGGTTTCGATTAACGAAAAGAACGATAAAGACACGATAGCCAAGAAAATGGAGAAGGAGCGAAATAAACTTTCAAATAAGGCAAAAGCAAATGCGGCAAAACCTAAGCCGAAGCCGGTTAATAAAAAGGCAGAAATGATGAAAATGAAAATAGCCGCCAAGAAAACAAAGAATGAGCTCAATAAGAAAGAAATGCTTAAGAGAAGGGGTCTCACCAATGAAACCATAAAGAGGGATATAATTGACCTTTATGGTAAGATGTGGATGAAAAAATACAAAAATGTCATGGAGCCGATAGATAAAGACGTCAATCGTATGAAAATAGAATTAAATAAACGAATTCGAAACAATCCCAATATACGAACGGATAAACGTTTTGGTATATTCCCAAAGGCTGTCATAGACGCATTCAAGAGAGAAATAGTCGGCATGTGGAAAATGGAGAGAAGAGGAAAATTCAATAAAGAGGTCATTAAACGAAATCTCAACCTTAGAAATGTTCCAAACAGATTACGCAATAGTTACAAAAACGCGGTAGCCAATTTCGCAACCAGTAAGATAGGCAACAATTTTCCGGGAAAGAAACAGGTAGATAAGTTTAAGAAAACATGGTTAGAACTTAGAAAATAGAATATACTAGAAAATATGGAAGACATTCATCATTCTCTTTTAGAACGTTTAAAACTTGGAAAAGAGAAGTATAATCATGGAGTGAGGGTGGATTTGGATACACAAACATGGGGTACTCAAAAGGATTCTTGGCTCGAGATGGCATCCGAAGAATTTTTGGATGGTGTAATATACATAGCGTGTGATTACATACGAGAAGGACGAAAAAATAAACACGAACCCGGTTTAATGAGTAAATTAGAATTTAAGTATAGCTACTCGGCGGACTTTGAAGAATCGGAAGACCCACAGAAATGGCTAGAAGAACATCGTGAGAAAGACGATAACAATCTCATCATGTATGTAATCAGAAATAGAAAAGCTATAGAAAGTTATAAACATAGATATCTGTTAGACAAATTAATTAACATCTTATCTTTTTGTTTATTAAACGACTAGGTTCAGAAGCCTGTTTAATATGGTTATTATGGTATGAAAAATCAAACGCCGGAAATCTTTCTTTTATTTGGCGCGAAATAGAACTGACTTCCATAGTTCGAGGTACTCCACTACAAACGGAGTTTTTCTCGATCTCTAGAAGCCTATCTTCCATATTAACAAAAATACGAAGAGCTTCACCTGAAGCTCCTGCGTCTTCCATGGTTTTATACATCTTGAAAGATGCTCCATCACTCAAATGGAAATTCTTAGATCCGCCTATTTCGGTAATATTAATAGTTCGATCTATGGTCAGCATCCACACGACCAACGCAAGAAATATCAATTCGATCATTAATATACTACTATATTTTAAAAATCGTCGTCGTTAAAATCGATCTTATCAGCCTCGTTTAGACTGGTAGTACTACCCAATTTCCCATAATCCCCCACACGCTTCTCAAAGAAATTTGTCTTTCCGTCGAGAGATAAGTTTTCCATGAAGTCGAATGGATTTTTAGAATTATAAATGATAGGAACTCCGATTTGTTTCAATAAACGATCACTCACGAATTCAATATATTCACTCATTTTTTGAGAATTCATACCGATGAGGCTACACGGAAGAGCGTCAATAATAAACCCCTTCTCTATTTCAACTGCCTCACGAACAATTTCATGAATTCTCTCTTTTTGGGGTTTTTGTTTTAACATATTATAAAGTTCAACGGCAAATTCCTGATGAAGACCTTCATCTCGGGAAATCAGTTCGTTGGAAAAGCATAAACCGGGAAGTAAGCCGCGTTTCTTCAGCCAGAAGATAGCACAGAATGAACCGCTAAAGAAAATCCCCTCAACACAAGCAAACGCAAATAGACGTTCGGCGAATGAATTACTTCTGTCAAACCACTTCATTGCCCACGATGCTTTGCGTTTTATACACTCAATTTCATTGATTGCTTCGAATAGTTTCTTCTTTTCTACAGGGTCTGTCACGTATGTGTCGATCAACAAACTATATGTTTCGCCATGTACCATTTCATTATGCTCTTGGTATGCGTAAAAACTACGAGCTTCCGGGTACTGAACATCACTCGCAAAGTTGTCGTTTATATTTTCAAAAACAATACCGTCAGATCCGGCAAAAAAGGCTAGAATATACTTTAAAAATCTTTTCTCATTTTCTGATAATTTACTCCAATCATCTCTATCTTTTGAAAAATCGATCTCTTCTGCTGTCCAGTTAGATAATTGTGCCTTCTTATACAAAGACCAGAGATTATCGTGTTTAATTGGGAACACGGTAAATCTATTCAGGGTTGGATATAACATGGGTTCGAATTCCTCCTCAGTAAACTCTTCGAATTCAAAAAAGTTACCAATACGACGATCGTCTAAAAATATCTGAGGATAGCTATCAAAGTTACCCCCACATAATTCCTTCAAATCTTCCTTTTCGATTTTGATTTTTTCAAAATCTAAATTTTGAGTTTGGCATAGCCGAACAGCTTCATCACAGTAAGAACATCCATCCTTGGAATAAATTTTGAAACCCATTGAGTGTGTTAATATCGTTGAATATTTTTTGCTGTAAAATTTTAAGCAGGATGAATATTTCCACCATCATCAGGGCTGATATTAAAACGAATGATATTGTCAAAGTACTCGTAAATGAAGACGGTATCGAAGAATACTTGTATGGTGTGGTTGCCATGAATACCGGTAATACACTGGGTGTTAGATATTTATGTCCTATCGAAGCCACGTATAAATCTTCGACTGTATATGAACTTGAGGCAGATGACGGTGAAATGAATCCCGTTCCGTATGAATCTCTATCTGAACACTATCCATCTGGTACAACTTTCAATGACCTGGAATTTAAATGTATAGATGACAACCTAAGACTATACGCCCCGCTCAGCGAAATTGATATCGAAGATGACGACGAGACTATACATCTCCATGACGATAATGACTCGGACTCAGATGCGGGTAGTGAATTTGATAACTTCATTGTACCGGACAATGAGATTGATGGGATTGTGTGTCCTCCGCCTGGACATGAAACAATTGATAAAGACTGGAATAATTGGAACCCAACATCTCCAGGAGCTAGGAGTTTTAAAAGTACCGTAGATGCGATTGAAATGCATGCCAGATTACATGCGGATAATCTTAATTGGCAACGGGCATCGTCCGCCTAAGTTATTTAACCAGAAATAAAAAGTCATGCAAAATCATGAATACTCTGGCTGCTATATGGTCCGATCTGGACAATCATCTATTCATCAAGAAACCCGAAGAAAAGCCAGTAAATATACATGTATGCAAAGAATGTAACGGCACAAAAATTTTTGGACCCGACAGGTTACCCGTTTGTAGTGAATGCGGATTAATCGATGACTCATTTATTGATGATTCGCCCGAATGGACGAGTGGCTTGACGGAAGATGGAAAAGTAAATGATCCATCGAGGTGCGGAAATCCAAATGCAAACCCAGAACTATTTTCAGATTCATGGGGAAAAGGTACGATAATTTCTACATACAGGTCATCAAACTATGAAACAAAAAGAATGGCGAAAATTAGTTTCCATATGTCAATGAATCATAAAGATAGATCATTATATCATGCGTATCAAGATATTGAAGAAGCATGTTCTCAGTCTATCCCTGATTCAATTTTGAAAGATGCGAAAATAATGTATCGTCGTTTCAACTGCGAAAAATTAACGCGAGGAGCGATTCGTTTGGGCATAAAAGCTAATTGCGTTTTATATGCGTGTAGATTGGCAAACGTGTCCCGAACAACTAAGGAAATTGCTGATATGTTTGGCATACACTCAAAAGATATTAGTAGAACAACCCAAATTTTCAAAGATACGATTATGGGGAAAACTGAAAAAAATTACGTAACGCGACCGTACGACGTCATGCCAAGACTGCTTGGTTCATTTGAATACACACGAGAAGATAGATACAAATGCAATCAGATTTGTGAAGTACTCCGAGATTGTGTTGATCTCATGAGTAAAACTCCAAATAGTATTGCATCTGCTATTATACTGGTTGTTTTAGGTAAAAAATATCCCAAATCTGCCATATGTGAAAAATGTTCCGTATCAGTCCCGACACTAAACAAAATTGAAAGTATAATCAAAAAACACTTAGAGGTTAAAGGTTTTAATATATAAATAGGAATGTCCGGGGAGGAAAAACGTCCAATTCGTTTATTTTTATCGACCCCTTGCTATGGAGGTTTATGTCTCGAACGCTATATGATTGGTATCATAAATCTTCAACTTCACTTGATCCGCGAAGGAATTCAACTCTTCATAGACACTACAGAAAACGAAAGTCTCGTACACAGAGCCCGCAACGTCGCTGTGGGTCGATTCATGCAAGAAACTGACTGTGACTACTTCATGTTCATAGATGCAGACGTCGACTTCGATCCAGCATCTGTCACTAGATTAATAAGAAGTGGCCATGATGTCAGTGTTGCCTGCTATCCTAAGAAGGTAATCATGTGGGATCAGGCCGCAGATGCCGTGAAAAAGGGAGACGAAAGAAATATGGCGATGCTTGCCTCGTCTCTTGTCATGAATTTTGGCGCATCTAAACGAGAAGTAATAAATGGATTCGTAGAGTTACTTGACGGACCCACTGGATTCATGATGATAAAAAGATCGGTGTTTAAAACGCTGGAGGAAAAATTTCCGGAATTATGGTGTAAAAATGATCACCAAAACAGAACGTTTGATGATTATCATGCCTGCTTCGACTGTCTCATAGATCCGGAATCAAAAAGATACTTGAGTGAGGATTATGCGTTCTGTCGAAGATGGCAATCCGCGGGCGGAAAGATCTTTGCAGATGTAAATACAACACTTGGACACGTCGGAATGCTTCCGTTTAGTGGATGTTTGGCCGAAAGGCTTAAGGCTAGCGTGTAATAATAGAATAAGAACATAATGAAAGTTACAACTT
>Ga0066371_10000161_pt1 | contig 14887 bp, 14 predicted proteins | sample Knorr_S15_td_DCM_FD_71214 | JGI IMG/M metagenome (GOLD analysis project Ga0066371, IMG submission 71214) | Marine microbial communities from Southern Atlantic Ocean transect - Knorr_S15_td_DCM_ad_63m_LV_B | ecosystem: Environmental > Aquatic > Marine > Oceanic | place: Southern Atlantic ocean... | reverse complement strand
ACAAGATTACATACATTAATGATTCGCCTAAACCTCCTCCTAAGCGAATTAGTTTTTCAGTAGAGTGGCTGGCGAAATCTCACCTTGTGATAATTGTTGCATTAGGAAATGATAAAGATGAAGCAGTAAGAGATCTTGTCTCAGAGAATAATCCTTTTTCAACTTACATAGAAGGCTCTAGAAATCTCTTCTTCATTACAGATCAAAGAAGTTCAATAAATATATATTAAACTTTACATAGCAAACAATTTTTTGGATTGAGATAATTATTTTATGAAAATTTCTATAATTGGACTTGGATACGTTGGATTACCACTGGCTGTTGAGTTTTCAAAACTCTATGAAACGATTGGATATGACGTAAATGAAAAAAGGGTAAGAGAGATAAAGGCTTCAATAGATATCAATGGTGATATAGAAGAAGAGATCCTCTCAAATTTAAATGCAAAAATCACAGATTCCGTCGATGATATTTCTGACTCAGATGTTTATATTATTACTGTTCCAACTCCCATTGATGAGAATAACGATCCAGATATGACCTTGCTAATGAGCGCCTGTGAAACTGTAGGGAGGCATCTAGATAGAGATAATATTGTTATATTTGAATCCACCGTCTATCCAGGAACAACAGAAGAAATTTGTGTCCCTATCTTAGAGAGTGAATCTGGTCTTGCTTATATAAGCGAGACAAATAAGGACACTATCTTAGATGGCGGTTTTTATTGTGGTTATAGCCCCGAAAGAATCAATCCTGGCGACAAAGAGCATTATTTGACTGATATTTTGAAGATTACTTCTGGCTCAACAAATGAAGTTGCCAAAAAAGTCGATGATCTTTACAAATCAATTATTGTTGCTGGCACATATCTTGCTCAGAGTATCAAAGTTGCTGAAGCAGCAAAAATAATTGAAAACACCCAAAGAGATGTAAATATTGCTTTAATAAATGAACTATCAATCATCTTTAAAAAAATGAATATTGATACAAAAGATGTTCTTGACGCTGCAGATACTAAATGGAACTTTAGCAGATTTGACCCAGGTCTCGTAGGGGGACATTGTATTGGCGTCGACCCATACTATCTTGCATATAAGTCAATTCAGGTAGGACATATTCCTGAGATGATATTATCAGGCAGAAAAATCAATGACGGTATGCCTACAGTTATCGCAGACCAGATTGAGCAACTTGTTAAACAGCAAAAAAAGGAACTGTCTAGTTGCAAGATTCTCATCATGGGATTAGCTTTCAAAAAAGACTGCAAAGATCTCAGAAATTCAAAGGTATTTGACTTAGTAAGCATACTCAACAACTACGGTTCGACCATTGAAGTTTATGACCCTATAGTTAATCAAGACGAAATAGGGGAAGATAGTTCGTATACTATTATTCAAGAACCAAAGAAAGGTTATTATGATGTGATCATTATTGCTGTAGACCATAAATTATTTATAGATATTGGCATCGATAAAATAAAAGACTTTGGCAATGACGATTTAATCACTTTTGATGTTAAATCAGTTTTTCCACCAGATAAAACTACATCTAGACTGTAGCTATCATTTTGTAAATAATACTTGCAATAGACTATGCTTCTGAGAGAGAATGCTGTTATCTAATTGTCTTATTCAGTATAAAGACTGCAGTAAAAGACATATGCAAATTACCATATAAAAACTTCAAAAATATCATGGGCATCATTTCAACAACAGATGAAAAATTCAGTGAAGATGTAATAAATTCAGATCTGCCAGTACTTATAGATTTCTGGGCCGAGTGGTGTGGTCCCTGTAAGATGATTGGACCAATATTGGAAGAATTAGCAACCGAAATGAATGAAAAAATAAAAATGGTTAAAGTTGATGTTGATGCAAACAGTCAAACTGCAGTGAATTATGCAATAAGAAGCATACCGACTTTGATCATCATGAAAGATGGTGCAGTTGTAGCTCAACACATTGGTGCGGCATCAAAAGTTCAGTTAGAGAATTTTATAAATCAAAATATTTAAAAATGCCAGCAAACGGAAGAAAGAGAAAAAGATCAAATCATAAGAAAGACTTTAGAGATCGTGCAGCCACTTTCACGTCAGAAGATGTAATATCAAAATCAGAACTTGAAGGCGATGATGTACTAAGTCTGCCTGATTTAAGAACAAAGTCTATAACTGAAATTCAAAGTACTGCTTCAGAGATGGGGATTGAGAACATATCTCGAGCTAGAAGACAAGATATTACATTCTCAATTCTGAAAGCACACGCAGCTGAGGATAAGAGAATATTTGGAGAAGGGGTTCTAGAGATACTTCAAGATGGATTTGGATTCTTAAGATCATCAGATACATCATACATAGCTGGCCCTGATGATGTTTACGTCTCTCCAACTCAAATAAGAAAATTTAACCTTAGGACTGGTGATACTATATCTGGTTCTGTAAGGCCTCCAAGAGATAATGAGAGATATTTTGCACTATTGAAGGTCTCTGAAATTAATTTTGAAGATCCTGAAAATGTCAGAACCAAAGCGCTCTTTGAAAATCTAACCCCTTATTTTCCAGAAGAAAGATTAAAACTAGAGCAAGGAACTGGAAGCGTAGAAGATCTTACAGCCAGAATCATAGATCTTGCATCTCCAATAGGAAAAGGTCAGAGAGGTCTTATTGTTTCTCCACCAAAAGCAGGTAAAACAATTTTACTTCAAAATATTGCATCATCAATTACAGCAAACTACCCAGATGTCCACTTAATTGTACTTTTGATTGATGAGAGACCAGAAGAGGTCACTGATATGATTAGGACTGTGAGAGGGGAAGTTGTATCAAGTACTTTTGACGAACCAGCTTCACGACATGTTCAAGTAGCAGATATGGTTTTAGAAAAGGCTAAGAGGCTTTCAGAACACAAAAAAGATGTTGTTATTCTTCTTGACTCAATTACAAGATTAGCAAGAGCATACAACACCGTTGCTCCGGCATCTGGCAAAGTACTTACCGGTGGTGTTGATGCAAACGCTCTTCAGAAGCCAAAACGTTTCTTTGGCGCAGCTAGAAATCTTGAAGAAGGTGGAAGCTTAACCATCATCGCCACTGCGCTTGTGGAAACTGGTTCTAGGATGGATGAGGTTATTTTTGAGGAGTTTAAAGGAACAGGAAATATGGAGATAGCTTTAGATAGAAGAATTGCTGATAAGCGTGTTTATCCTGCTGTCCATATAAACAAATCAGGCACTAGGCGAGAAGATCTCCTTATGGATCCTGAAGAGCTTCAAAAGATGTGGGTTCTAAGAAAAGTTGTACATGATATGGATGAGATCGCTGCGGTTGAGTTCCTTGTTAATAAGATGAAAGATACAAAAACTAATAATGAATTCTTTGAGTCTATGAAGAAATAAAGCTATTTCATTACCCTGAAGCCAATATCTTTTCTATAGTATTTCCCATCCCAATCTAATTTCTTAACAGCAGAGTAAGCTCTCTCATTAGACTGACTTAAGTCATCACCAAGTGCGGTTACACATAAAACTCTGCCACCATTTGTAAGTACTTTTTCACTATCTAAACTTGTACCCGAATGAAATACTTTAACATCGTTCTTATTAATCAAACCATCGAGCCCTGAAATCTCTTTTCCAATTTCATACGACTCCGGATAACCCTTGCTGGACATTACGACACCAATAGCTGGTCTTTCATCCCATTCAATTTCATAATTACCAATATCCCCAGAGAAGCAAGTATGAATCATATCAATGAGATCTGATTTTAACCTCAACATTATCGGTTGAGTTTCTGGATCTCCAAATCTGCAGTTATACTCTAGTACTTTTGGATTCAAGTTAGAGTCAATCATAAGGCCAGCATACAGAAATCCCCTAAAAGGAATTCCATCTTCAGAAAGACCTCTAACAGTTGGCTCGATAACCTCTTCCTTAATTATGGTATCTAGTTCATCATTAACGAATGGAACAGGTGAGTATGCCCCCATACCGCCAGTATTGAGCCCAACATCACCTTCTCCTATAGTTTTATGATCCTGAGATGTTGCGAGTGGCAAATATTCAGTCCCATTTACCATCACGATATAACTCAGTTCCTGACCTACTAGAAAGTCCTCAATTATAATCTTTCTGCTTGCATCGCCATATTTTTTCTGACTAATAAATTCATCTATAGTTTCAAAAGCGATCTCATAGTCTTCTATGATGACAACACCTTTCCCTGCTGCTAGACCATCAGCCTTAATAACTTTAGGCAACTCATTTTCCTGAATATATTTCTTGGCTTCATTTGCATTAGTAAAGCCCCTATAGCTTGCTGTTGGGATGTTATGTCTTTTCATGAATGCTTTAGCAAAATCTTTTGACCCTTCAAGCTGCGCACCCGATGATTCAGGCCCAAAACATTTGATTCCAAGTTTTTTGAATTCATCAGTAATTCCATTCACCAATGGATCTTCTGGGCCAACAATTACCAGATCAATATTCTCCTTCTTTGAAAATGATAACAAAGCATCAATATCAGAGGGATTGATATCTATATTATTAGCTTTTGGCTCAAGTGATGTACCTGCATTTCCTGGTGCTATGAATATCTTATCCACAAGATCAGATTGCGAAGTTTTCCAGGTGAAAGCATGTTCTCTTCCACCGCTACCAACAATTAGAACATTAATCATGATTAATGCCTAAAGTGTCTCATACTAGTCATGACCATTGCGATATTTTGTTTATTTGCTTCCTCAATGACTTCATTATCTTTAATTGATCCGCCTGGTTGTATGATGCATGAAATCCCATTATCAGAGGCCATTTTAATACTATCACTGAATGGAAAAAAACCATCAGATGCCATTACAGAGTCTTTCGTATCGAGATCAGCGGCCTCGGCTTTTAAGCTTGCGATTTTAGCACTATTCACGCGACTCATTTGTCCCGCACCTATTCCAATAGTCTGTTGATTTTTTACAAAAATAATCGAGTTCGACTTAACATATTTACAAACTTTCCAAGCGAAAAGCAGATCTATAATTTGATCATCTGTTGGTTTTCTATCTGTCACATATTCTAAATTATCATTATCTATAATCTTCCAATCATCCTCTTGGACCAAGAATCCACCATCTATTGCTTGAATTAAGAATGTCATTGGGGTTTTCTTAAAGTTCTTTTTAGATATGACTCTAATATTTTTTTTCTCTTTAAAGACATCAAGAGCTTCTTCTGAAAAATCAGGTGCAATTAAAACTTCTACAAATTGATTCTCTATCAAAGTAGTTGCAAATGTCTCATCTACCTTTTCATTTACTGCTATCACACCACCAAATGCAGATTCAGGATCTGTTTCAAACGACTTTTCATACGCATTTTTTATATTCGTCCCAATCGCAACTCCGCAGGGATTGACATGCTTCACAATCACACAAGCAGGATAATCAAATTCCATAACACAATTCATTGCAGTATTAACATCGAGGTAATTGTTATAAGAAAGTTCTTTGCCTTGATGTATCTTGGCATTCACTAAACTATTACTTTGCTTATGAGATACATACAAACCAGCATTCTGATGTGGATTCTCTCCATATCTCAGAGAAGAGATTTTCTTCAGGCCAAGAGGTATCTCATCAGGAATTGATTCTTCATCAATCTTTTTTGAGAAGAAATCATATATTACAGAGTCATACATTGCCGTTCGCTTGAAAGCATTTACTGCTAAATTTCTTCTTGTTTCTTCTGATATTGAGCAATCATTCTTTTGAAGCTCATTTATGAATGAATCATAATCATCAGGATGAGTTAGTGTCACCTTATTATAGAAATTTTTCGCCGATGCTCTGATCATGCTGGGACCGCCAATATCTATATTTTCAATTGCATCCACTTCACTAACATTGTCTCCGGAAATGATTTCTTCAAAAGGATAGAGGTTAATCACAATGAGATCCAAATTAATTATCCCATGCTCATTTTGAACATGATCATCAATACCTTTTCTGTTTAATATGCCACCATAGATTAAAGGATTGAGAGTTTTTACACGACCATCCATGATTTCAGGGAAGTTTGTTATTTTTGAGACTTGTGTAACATTAATTCCAAGTGTTTCTATAAACTTTGCAGTACCACCCGTTGAAAAGATGGAAACATTATTTTGATCTAAATATGTAACAAGTTCTTTTAAACAGCTTTTATCTGAAACGCTGATCAGGGCATTTTTTATTTTTAATCTTCCGTCCCCTATCATCACTTTCTTTCCTAGATCAGTTTATATTGCTTCAGTTTTTTTCTAAGTGTGGATCTGTTTATTCCAAGAACTTTTGAAGCCTCACTTTGATTATCATCTGTGTGCTTCATGACTTCCTTCATCAAGGGTCTTTCAATTTCTTTTAGGACTAATTTATAAAGATCATTTGGCTTATGGCCATTTAAAGTTTTGAAATATTTCTTTAATGCTGTTTCTGCTGAATGACTTAGGGAACCGTTTAACTTCTGAATTTGTTTATTATTTTTCTTTTTCACGAAGAATAGTTTTCCTTGCAATTAAATGCTTATTTTTGAGTTTGGTACCCTAAATTCTAGAGAATCCAGAAATTATAACTATAACATGATGCGGTATAAAAGATGAGTGATAAGTATCCTATAGACCCAATCTTTTTTCTAGATAATGAATATTTGTGCCACCTTCTTTGAAGGCATTGTGTTGCATGATCTCTATTTGTAAATCTCTATTCGTTTTAATACCTTCGATAATCATCTCAGAAAGAGCTATACCCATTCTAGTGATGGCAGACTCTCTTGAATTTGCATATGCAATAACTTTTGCAATCATGGAATCATAGTAGGGTGGTATTTTATATCCTGTATATATATGGCTATCGACTCTTATTCCAGGACCGCCTGGAGGATGCCACAAATCTATCATTCCTGGTGATGGCATAAATGTTTTTGGATCCTCAGCATTGATTCTGCATTCAATGGCATGACCTTTTTCTACAATATCTTCTTGTTTAATGGATAGAGGCAATCCCATTGCAATTTTGATTTGTTCTTTCACAATATCAACACCAGTAACCATTTCAGTCACTGGATGCTCAACTTGGAGTCTGGTGTTCATTTCAATAAAATAAAACTCATCATTTTCGTAAAGGAATTCTAGTGTTCCAGCACCTCTGTAATCGATGTGTTTGCAAAAAGTAATGCATTTTTCAAACATTTCCTCCCTTTGCTTTTTCGGGATCTTTGGGGCAGGCGCTTCTTCTATAATTTTTTGATGGCTTCGCTGCATAGAGCAATCTCTATCTCCTAGACAAACTGCATTCCCATGATGATCTGCGAGAACTTGAAACTCTATATGCCTTGGCTCTTCCAGTAACTTCTCCAAAAAGATCGTATCATCACCAAATGCAGCCTTTGACTCTGTTTTTGTTAGATCGATTGTATGTTGAAGCGCGCCTTTTGTGTGTGCAACTCTCATCCCTTTGCCACCACCTCCTGCAGCAGCTTTAATTAATATCGGATAACCAATTTGATCAGCTAGCTTATGAACTTTCTCAATATCATCATCTAATTCTCCATCTGATCCAGGAATACACTGGATACCTACCTCAGATACAGCCTCTTTTGCACTGATCTTATTACCCATTAAATTGATGGTCTCAGATTTAGGTCCTATAAAGATATAACCGCTCTGTTCAACTTGCTCGGCAAAATCTCCATTCTCGGCTAAAAAGCCATAGCCCGGATGAATCGCCATGGCGTCTGTAACCTCAGCTGCACTGATTATTGAAGGAATATTGAGATAGCTTTTTAGTGATTCTGGAGGTCCAATACATACTGATTCATCTGCAAGGAATATATGTTTTTGGCTATCGTCTGCAGTGGAGTGAACTGCTACTGTCTTTATACCCAGTTCTCTGCAGGCCCTCTGAATTCTGAGTGCAATTTCACCCCTATTTGCAATTAGAACTTTATCTAGCATTCTTTAATTTTTACTGACTAAGAAGAGAACCTGATCAAACTCAACAGGATCTCCATTTTGAACCAGAATCCTCTCTATCGTTCCTGAGATATCTGATTCAATCTTGTTCATCATCTTCATGGCTTCAATGATGCATAATGTATCTGCTTCATTGATGGGATCACCAACTTTTACGAATGCCTCTGATTCAGGATCTGGTGATTGGTAAAAAGTTCCTATCATTGGAGCCTTGATCTCATGAAAACCGTTATTACTTTTAGGTTCTGCATGCGCATCTACAGGTTCAGAAGTAGACAGGGTTACTGATTCTTGTGTTGTCTCAATAGCTTCTACATGTGGTGACTGTTTACTACCTTTTGTGATTCTGACTTTGTCCTCACCCTCTGTAATTTCAATTTCTGATAGGCCAGATTCTTCAAGAAGCTCGATTAGTTTTTTTACTTTTCTTAGATCCATATCTATTTCTTCATGATTTCAAGTACGGCTTTCAATGCAAGTTCGTATCCTTCGAATCCCAACCCTGAAATCACACCTTCTGCAATATCAGAAAAATAAGACTCTTTTCTGAATTCTTCTCTGGAGAAGATGTTGCTTATATGAACTTCAATGAAAGATATATTTGTTCCAAGTATTGCATCCCTAATAGAGATACTTGTGTGTGTAAAAGCACCTGGATTGATAATTAGAAATGAAGCAGTATCAGCATTATCATGAATCCAATTAACGATCTCGCTTTCTGAATTACTTTGAAATGAGAGCAGTTTATATCCGCTTTCATCAGCTATTATCGAAAGGCTCTTTTCAATATCTTCTAGACTCTTTGAACCATAAATCTCAGGTTCTCTGTTCCCCAAGAGATTAAGATTAGGTCCATTGATTAAAAGTATATTTTTCATAGATCTATTTTATTATATTTATTAGCATGATCAATGCAAATAAGAGCATTATAGCGACATATATAAACAATATGTATCATATTCCCTTACTTTTTTGAAACATATAATGTGATTAAACCAAGAGTCATAGGGACTGTTCTTTCAACAATATCTCCTGGTGTATCCGGGAAGAAATGAAAAACTATTGTTAAGATAAATCCACAAAGCACTGATAAAAGTGCTGCTTTACCTGAAACATTCCATCCAAAAACTTTTGACAAAACCATTGGAACAAATGCTGCACCTAAAGCTGTCCATGCAAAAATAACTCTGTCAAAAATCGTATCTGGAGCAAAAAGAGAAAATAATGTGGCCACAATAACAACAAAAATAATTGCTAATCTGGCACTTCTTATATTTTTGCTCTTACCATCATTCCAGTCATTATCTACCGATGTTGCAACTGTGAGTAATTGACTGTCTGCAGTCGACATAATGGCAGATAATACTGCAGCAGAAATTATGCCTGCAAAAATAGGGCCAAATAATCTTTCGCTAACAAAAAATAGAACTGTCTCAGGATTGGAGACTGTTGAATACATAACCTTAGCTGTTAAACCCAATAGAATCATTCCTGAGAAAATGATCAACGCCCAGAACATTGCAATATATTTGCCTCTTTTGATTGTATTGATGTCTTTCGCCGCCATGAATCGATTTACGACGAAGGGCTGCCCAGGATATCCAAATCCTATACTTATATTTCCAATGATAAATCCAACACCAAGCATGCCAGTATATAAGCCCGTTAAACTATTTTCTTCTGGTGTTCCTATTGCTTCCAAAGCATGATTCACTTCTGAAAAACCACCAGCAACCATGAGAAGGAGTAACGGAAGAAATATGGCAATACAGAACATAAGTACTGCTTGGATTGAGTCTGTCAAAGAAACTGCCCAAAAGCCTCCAATGAATGTATAAATTAGTATTACCATTGCACCCAGTATCACACTAGCACTCTGAGAAATGCCTAAGATTGTCGCAAATGTTGTTCCTGCTGCCTGGAATTGGGCAGCTACATAAAGAATGAGAGTGGAGGTGATTATGATAGTGCTGAGTCTCATCAGTATTTTTTTATCACTTTCATCGAAGTCATGAAATAGCAATTGAGGCAAACTCACAGCACCAGTTTTTTTACTGAGTTCCATGAGTTTTGGCGCTATCCATGTCCAACTTACAAAATAACCAAATAACACTCCAGGAAGGATCCATACAGCGCCCAAACCTACAGAGTATGCGAGGCCACTTACGCCTAACAATGTCCAAGCAGACGATGAACTTGCTGATGCACTCAGTGCTGCAACCCATGGACCCAACCCACGGTTACCAAGATAGAAGTCATCATTTGTTTGGTTTTTTTTGCTTGCAAGAAAACCAATCCCAATGAGTAAAATATTGTATACAACGACCGTGATAATCGTTTCCTGATTAGCCAATTGTATTCCCCTTAATTATTTGGAAGTAATACTATTTTACCATCTCGTTCTGTTCCGGTCTTATCAATATGATCATAGGCCTTTAGGTATTCCTCAATTCCATACGTTGCAGCTATTTTAGTTTGGAGCAAACTTTGGTTTGCCATGACGGCTAAGTTTTGATGAATTTCTTTAACTCTTTCCTCAGTCCTTGTTTCAAAACCATTTAATGTAGACATCCCTCTGAGCGTAATTTTTTTTCTGAATAAAGACCAAAAACTAATATGACACATCTCTTTGGTGACGGTTCCGTAATTGACAATCAATCCACCATCAATAATTGATTTAGCCAACTGTTCTGTAGCCGGCCCAGCCACGGCATCTATTCCAAGCTTGATATCCTTTGAACGTATATTTTCTAAGATTTTTTCATCACCATGTTTACTGTCAAGAATGACTTCAGTAGCGCCTAATTCAATAAGCTCATCATAGAGTGATCTTCTTCTAACAATATTAAGTGTCTTGATACCTTCTTCCTTGGCAAGAGCAATTAGATACCTTCCCACATTTGAGTTTGCGGCGTTCTGAATGATCCAGTCGCCTTTATTGAGCTCCAAATAGTCTCTCAAGAGAAAGTATGCCGTGAATCCATTTACTGTAATCAATGCCAACTGTTCATCAGGTGCATATGGCTCAGGAACTCTCGTTAGAATAGAAGAGGGGAGCGTAATTTGCTGGGTCATGGCACCTGTTCCCATAGGCAGTAAAACCTTATCTCCTTCCTTTAATCCTTTTGCTGCTGAGCCTAACTTTTTTATTGTACCTACACCTTCAAATCCCGGTATGCAAGGAGCCTCTTTTAGTTTTTCTGTGCCTCTGGCAGTGAGGCTATCAGCAATATGCATTCCAACAGCATCAACATGAACGACTGCCTCTACCGAGCTCGGAGTTTCTTCCTCACACTCAACCAGTTGTAGCGAAGTTTCTGGAGGACCATAATGAGTGAGTTTAAGTGCAAGGTAGCTCATTATTCTATGTTTAATACCTCATCCATATCACTGTGCATCAATTCTGTATTTTTTGACCAGACTACCTCTCCTTTTTCATCAATAAGGATAGTGTAAGGTAGTGTCAATGCCTCATTGCCAAGTGTTTTCATTATGTCATATGCTTCTGATTGACCAATCATAATTGGAAAATCAATACCCAATTCAGCCACAAATTGTATGACTTTGTCTTCTTTATCAATAGCGATCCCGATAACGCTGAATTCAGATGGATCTTGAGAAAGATATAAACTATTGAGCATTGGCATCTCTTTTCTGCAAGGACGACACCAAGTAGCCCAGAAGTTTATCAGCGTTTTTTTGCCTCTCAATTCACTGATCGAGATGGGCTCTCCATTCATATCTTCAAGAGAAAAATCTGACATAACTATTGTCTGTACCTCAGATTCTTGGGACTGAAAAACGATAATACCGGTAATGGTAAATAGGCCAATTAAAATTAATAACTTCTTCATATTTTTTTTCTTAAGGAGTCAATTTCTGCTTCTAAGATTTCTGCACTTACGACTCCGATTTTTCTTCTACTTTTTTCCTCATTGCCATTTTCATTAAAAAACAGAATCGTAGGAGGGCCAAAGATCGAGTATTCCTTTATAAGGAACTGATCTTCATCAGAGTTATCAGTAAGATCAACTTTCAAAGCCTGAATTCTCCCAATCTTATTTTGCAAACCATTATCACTGAAAGTGTTCTTCTCTAGTGCTCTGCAAGAGACGCACCAATCTGCAGTAAAGTAGACCATAGTGGGTTCACCATTACTTAATGCCTCTTTGAGTTTCATTTCGAGTTCATCTGAGTTCTCAATACTATGAAAACTCTCAGTGAATCGGTCCATTGCTTTGGTTGCGTCTGTATTGTAAACATTAAAGATCAGTGTCATTAAAATAAGAAATCCTAATGACAATTGAGCCAGTTTTCTGATAGGAGCTGAACTAATGAAATATTTTAAAAAGTAAATGATCGAAACAGATGTCAATGCCAAATAGATCTGATTTATATAATTCTGATTAATAAATGGATTCATGATCCAAACAGCTAATCCGATCATGATGAAGCCAAATAGCTCCTTCACGACTTCAAGATACTTTCCAGATGTTGGTAACCATTTTGATGCAGTCAAGCCGATTACCATCAAAGGAATACCCAAGCCAATACTGAGAGCAGTAAGCGCTAAAATACCACGAAAAATATCACCGCTTTGCCCTATAACAATTAGTGTTGCTACCAATGGAGGTGCAACGCAAGCTGTAACTAAAAAAGCTGATAAGATGCCAATAATAAATACCCCAGCATAACTGCCACCTTTTTGATTATTCATAAGTTTATTAGCTTGATTCATTAGGGTGCTAGGCATCTGCATATTGAATAACCCCAACATACTCAAACCCAAAATAACAAATAAGATTGCCATAGAGACTATAAAGTTTGGCATAGTGAATAATGCTTGCATTTGATTACCAGCCAGAGCGGTAATTGTTCCGAATGCAGAATAGGTTACTGCCATACCCAGAACATATGTCAGAGAAAGGGTGAAGGATTTTGTTCTATTAATCTCTTTCTGCCCTATGATGATCGATGAAAGTATTGGGATTGTTGGGAGGTGACATGGCGTAAATGCCAGTAGAAATCCAAGACCAATAAATAGAAAGAAAACACTCAATAGATTTGATTCAGTTATGATTGATCCTAGCCTCGCTTCTTCAGAAGTATCATTTATATCTGAGACGAGGGCAGCTTCAAGATTTGAACCTGTTTGAATATCAATCACCCAAGTTTGAGGAGGGTAGCATAGACCAATGTCTGCACACCCCTGTGAATTGATTTCTAATTTTAGGGGGGCAGATTTTGAGTCTTCAATGAGGTTAATGTAAACACTGAATGGAGATCTATAAATTTCAGTTTTTCCAAAAAACTCATCCTCATATTGGATGCCTTCAGGAAGAGAATAGCCAGATAAAACAACACCCTCTTGGATTGATTTATAGTTGATCTTATCTTTGTATAGATAGTATCCATCTTCAATTCTGTGATTGATTTGAATTACATTATTTTGCATGAAAATTTCAATCGGAAATGCTTCCTGAGGCTTGAGAACTTGTTGTGAAAACAAGTTCATAGAGGCAATCACAGCTATTGCTGAAAATAGTCTTATAGGTACTGAAATTAATTGTTTTATTTTCATTGTTTGTTTAGTTTCGAGATTATTAAAAAAAAAGTTCCCCAACAAGCTTGAATTTTAAAAAATCATCCTTATTATTAGCACTCTTCTATTGAGACTGCTAATTCCATTAGAAGACATAAATAATAACAAATTGAGGAGATCAGAGATGAATATTCGTCCACTTCAAGATCGAGTGATTGTTAGACGCATGGAGGAAGAAACTACTTCTCCAGGCGGAATCGTAATTCCTGATGCAGCTGCAGAAAAGCCCAGTCGTGGTGAAGTTGTTGCTGTGGGATATGGTCAGGTTCTAGATAATGGTGAAACTAGACCACTAGAATTGAAAGTAGGAGACAAAATCCTTTTTGGTAAGTACAGCGGTACAGAAGTCAAAGTGGATGGTGAAGAGCTTCTAGTAATGAAAGAAGATGATGTAATGGCAGTGATCGATTAAGTCATTGTTCATTTCAAAATCATAAAATTTAAATATAGAGGAAAATAAAATGGCTGCAAAAGAAGTTAAATTTGGAAACTCTGCGCGTCAAAAAATGTTGGCTGGAGTCAACGTACTTGCTGACGCCGTGAAAGTTACATTAGGGCCAAAAGGCAGAAATGTGGTTTTGGACAAGAGTTTTGGTGCTCCAACAGTTACTAAGGATGGTGTTTCTGTTGCAAAGGAAATTGAGCTTGAAGACAATTTCGAAAACATGGGAGCTCAAATGGTAAAAGAGGTTGCATCTCAAACATCTGATGTTGCAGGTGATGGTACAACAACCGCAACTGTTCTTGCTCAGGCAATTTTCAGAGAAGGATTGAAATCTGTAGCTGCAGGATTCAACCCAATGGATCTAAAAAGAGGTATTGACAAAGCCACAGGCGTAATCATAGAGAATCTTCAATCGTTGTCTGTACCTTGTAGTGATGATACATCTATTGCTCAAGTAGGAACAATTTCTGCAAATTCTGACACTGATGTTGGTGAGGTTATAGCCGAAGCCATGCAAAAAGTTGGAAAAGAAGGTGTAATCACAGTAGAAGAAGCATCCGGTCTTGAAAATGAATTGGATGTTGTCGAAGGTATGCAATTTGATCGAGGTTATTTATCTCCATACTTCATCAATCAGGCTGATAGCCAGAGTGTTGAATTAGATAATCCTTACATTCTGCTGTTTGATAAAAAGATCTCAAATATCAGAGATCTTCTACCATTGCTTGAAGCTGTTGCTAAGTCTGGAAATCCACTTTTGGTGATCGCTGAGGACATTGAAGGTGAGGCTCTCGCAACTTTGGTTGTGAATAACATCAGAGGCATCGTTAAAGTAGCTGGCGT
>Ga0066371_10000160_pt1 | contig 14896 bp, 27 predicted proteins | sample Knorr_S15_td_DCM_FD_71214 | JGI IMG/M metagenome (GOLD analysis project Ga0066371, IMG submission 71214) | Marine microbial communities from Southern Atlantic Ocean transect - Knorr_S15_td_DCM_ad_63m_LV_B | ecosystem: Environmental > Aquatic > Marine > Oceanic | place: Southern Atlantic ocean... | reverse complement strand
TCCAAACCAACCAACATAAATGCGGTTGTTTGTACTCGTAACCCACTCACAAAACTCGCTCCATCCTGACAATAAACCTTGCTCTCTTCTTGAGATTGAAGTCATTGAAATTAAAAGAACATTTGTGTGCGGTATGATAAAGACATTGTAACCCCGTGGTCTTGGTTAGGGGGATGATGATGTGTCTAATTCAAGACACTAATACTATATATGAAGTTTTGTATCTTGTCAAGCTACGTGTGCCAGTTCTGTGAACCGCCTCCTTCCCAAGGTGAATGCTTCTTAATATAATCTATCTCTGACTGTGCATTTTCTGAACCACCTACATGAAATGGATTGTTTCTTGCCGTTGCAATCTCGTACATCTTCTGATGTATATCTGCTGCTTCTTCCTCTGGTCGAGGGTTTTCTAAGTCTTTATTAGTTGCCATGGGCCATGAATCATAAGGGTGTGGTACATCATCAAACCATTCATCTAATGGTAGTCTGTGTAATGGAGGTTTCATCCTTTGTAATCGTGGAAGTCTAGTTTTAATACAGGTTCGTCATCAAATAGGATGTCGCCTGACTCTTGTGAGCTAGACCATTCCTCATCATCTAAGGGTGATTCCCAAGGTTCTCTTTCCATTAGCAATCACATAGGTTAGGGTGCTCACCTGTAGCACAATAATATGCAGGTATTGCTACGTCATCACAAGTGTATGAGTCTGGGACTCCTGGTGGACTGAAATTACCCATGCCTCCATTAGTACATCCTACTAGCAATGGTACTAAAAGTAATAGTTTCTTCATTTTAATAGTGCAGGTACATCTCCGTCGCCATCATCGTCAGTATCATCCCAAGGATCATCGATCTGTTGACCGTTACTGATACGATTCTGTAATGATTGTAGCATAGGATCTTGTGGTTTAAATTTAACCACCATTAGTTCGTCACCTTGCTTAACGTCTGCCATCTCAGGATGGATAGCACGTGTAACCTGTCTCTTCTCTACTACAGGTGTGCTTAACTCCTGAGCTGCTTTAAAACCACCAGACATCAACCTCAATGCATTATAGAAGAGGTAGATGCTGATGGCAATGTATATTAGTGCAAACATGTGTTAGTCCTTATTACTAACCCACTTACCGTTAACTAGTTTTTTAACTTCACCTCTGCGAAGTCCAGTGCTCTTCGCTTTCTTAACAAACTCCTTGTAAGTAGGACTGTCTTTAGAATGCCCGACCTTTTTCTTGCCGTGCATCATTCTATCTTTCTTATACTTTAACTCACTCTCATTCTCTTCTCTTTTCTTACGAGTCTTCTCGTCATCAAAGGTATCACCATACTTCTCCCACAACCAAGGCTTATACTTGGAATGCTTGTCAAAGATTTCTGGTAAGATGTTCATGAGAATACAGTATCTTGCAGGTATTTATGCATCGTTGGCATTTGCCTAGCGAGTTGCTTTCTTATATTATACTGGTGTTGCCACATCTCTACTGTATCTTTTGATACCAATTGAGGATAATTATGATACGCATAGCGTCTCTTGTTTATATTTGTATACTCTGAGCCAGCAAGGATGAAGGTGATGGGTGTCTGATCGTGAGGTACAGGGTCATCACTTGTCATCTGAAACTTAACAAACTCATGGGTAGCAACACCACTCTGGACATCAACAGTCTTATATTGTATCTCATCTGTCACCTCTCTCCAGAAAGGTGTGTCTCTTCTACTTGAATAATAATAGTGTGCCTCTACAAACTCCTTCCATCCATCTAGATGCTCTCTCATATTATGATTGTATATGTCACGTTCAAACTGACCTGGATTATCATTTAATATATCAATGAGTGAAAGTATACCATGATGTGTATTGAATAGTGATGTAGATTCTAATGGTTCAATGAATCCATATGACAATCCAATCTTCACACAGTTACCGACCCATGCGTCCTCGTATCTACCATTCTTAAACTTAATTACTTTACCATCACCAAACTCTTCCTTCGCTTCCTCTTCAGTCTGATGCTTGCTTGAGAATACATATCCCTCTGAGATAAAATCCCACGTTGGTATTGTCCACTTCCAACCAGCACTCATACCCTTAGCATTGGTATAAGGTACCATCTCCTTATCTTTATCAGTATATTCTTTCCTTCTTACAATAGCAGTGTCAGTACGAATGTTTTCGTATGGTACCCAACGACTCTGTGCTCCACCTAATGTAGATGCTTGCCCAGTACAGTCGATATAGAGATCTGCATCAATTGACGGTGCCCTGAGGTCAGTCGGCCCTCTCTCCAGAAAGACACCTGATATTCGTCCTCCGTTGTAACGTACTGAGTCAACCTTACTATCAACCACTGTAAGAGTATCACAGAAAGTCTCTTGTAAATAGGCAGAGAACTTAGCACCATCGATGTGGAACGCTCTGTCTTTAGAAATGTCATAGGGAAATAATGCTCTATCATTCATAGGAAGCTTCCCTTCCTCCGCAATAGTAACGAAGGGCATGAAAACATCTGCGAATGGTGGACATATGTCAGGGTAATAAGCCTTAGCAAGCATCCAGTTATGCATCTGTGGTTGCTTAGATATTGACTGTCCATTAGGGTAATGGAAGACATGACCTATGCTATGAAAATCCTCAAACCTAGATGATGATTTGTATGTTGCACGTGCCTCTCTAAGGAAGGTCTTATCATCAATACCCATGAAGTTTAGGTACTGATTGACATGTGGTGTCAATGATTCACCAGTCCCTATAGGTGCACCACTTCTTATCATAGTGATGTCCCAGTTAGGGTATGTTTTACACAGTGCAGCAGCAGTCATCCAACCAGATGTACCACTACCAACAATAACAATCTTCATGGTCTATCAAATGTAATATTAAATGATACACTGATACGAGTATGTCTTGACACATTCGTATGTATACCGTGGGTTAAGTAACCAGGAAATAGTAACAACTTACCTTGCACTGGTGGCATGTCATAATAGTTTGGTTGATTAGACCAAACAGTAGTAGTTGCTGCTAACGCAGGTGTTTGAAAATATAAATTACCATCGTCTCCAGTAGTCTTATAATAGTACACACCAGAAAGGTCTGAGTGACCGTGCTGATGTGAAACACCATACTGTCCTGGCTCAAACCTTGCCATCCAACTGGCAGTCACATGAAAGTCTTCACGTCCAGTGAAGATACGCACATGATCTTTTAATTCGTTATCAAAACTCTCAGGTAATATATTATCTAAGAAGTTTGGATCAGATATAAGATGAGTATTCCATAGGTTTTGCCATTCAATACCCTCCTCTACCTTATCAAAATCCTCTTGTATGGTGTCATAGTTTGACACCTTCTCTGAATATACTCTTGTCGGGAATAGATCCGTAATCATTTCTTCCACTCATCATATCCTTTAAGTATAGCATCACATGCCATCTTAAAGTAGTCACCTGCAAATTCCTCAACCTCTTTCTGCAACAAACCATTCTCTTCGGTGGGAAGATAAGGATCTAGTTTGCCTTCCTTGACAAACCAATGCGAAAATTCATAGACAGATTTGTCTAGAGTTATATTACGAGATGCAAAACATCCAAGGCATAGCTTTCTTTCTTCAAGCTTACCATCGTCAATTCTCCAGTCATCAATCATCACTTACCATCCTAAGTTTGCTATAGATCTCCTCCTTCTGCATCATTTGAGCGATGCTCATGAGGAAGTTAGCTTTCATTCTACTAAGGTTCTTGTATTTGGTCAAGGGAATCCACTCTTCCTTGTGACAGTATTCTAACCTGTACACTGGTCATCCAAACGTTACTCCAATAGTAATTATAAGACCAAGCTCCATGAGTGGATGCCATCCATGTGGTACTGTAATTAATAGTGATGCTAACCCTGCCATATCATATCAGGCATCTGCTGTGCCCCTGGTCTGTTTGTAATTAATAGTATGAAGTATCCTACGAACCAAATTATATTAAACAACCATGCTTGTCTCCAAAAATATTTCCTAACTGCCATAGATCTAAGCACTTGAGGTGCTTTGTCTTGTGCTCTGAAGATAGACTCAATAATAAATGCAACGATGCATCCTATCACCAATGGATAGAATACAAAGTTGGCGAAAGACATAATAGAAATTAAGAATATCATTGTAATACTAATGAAAATACATTAGTGTATGCTGTTGCTGCAAGAATGCATCCGAAAACTATAAAAGGCATGTTAAGCTCCTGTTGGTACGGTTTGTAGTGCTGGTATTCTTATACCCTTACCACCATCTTGATCATCGTCATCATCATTGATGGCACGAAGAATCAATTCGACTAAAACTAAAGCAGCCATAGGATAAAACATCCATAAGACTGCTACTAGTGGTGATATTGTGTCTTGGGCGGCTAAAAAGTCGTCCATGTTTGTTACGGTTTCTTAATATTTGAATAAGTATTTATACTTTAGAATATTTAACTAAAGTATGTAACCTTTGTGTAGACAGCGAATCCAATCCAGAAGGCTACCATTGTAAACCTTCCGTTTGCTCGTGCCCATAGGTCAAGTGCTTGAGAACCATTCATTAGAATATACCTGGAATGATTTGACCTGTTGTGATGTATGCTCCAACGCCTGCGACGAAACCGATCATCGCCATCCAACCGTTAAACTTTTCTGCTTCTGGTGTCATTTTCTTAGATTAATAGGGGTAGAAATTTAAAGAGACCTGCCTCGACTAGGCAATCCCTGGTATAATCCATCCGAAGATGGCATAGTTATGGACTGCTGCAAAGAGACCAATCATCGCTAGGCGACCATTGAGTAACTCTGCATTCTTCCAGTAACCTTCGTAATTCTCAACGTATTCCATCTGAGGTTGGTTAGCAAAGATGTTTTGCTTACCATACTCAGTAACTGTATTACGTTGTGCTACTGATTGTGTCATGCTGTTAACTTATGTTAAGTAACGTTACATAATTATATAGCAAAGGTTAAATTTCTGTCAACCCCTATCAGGGTGGGTTACCACCAATTAGACATCGTTATTCATGTCATCAGGAAAAGTTATCACGTCAGATGACAGTCCAGCAGCGTAGTCTGCACCGAATGTGACTGTGCCATCAGTAAGATCATCTGTATTGATAGTGATGTCATCATTAAATGTGATAGCATCTCCTAACGTAGTGTCAGGTACAAATGTTATTCCTGTATCAGTATGCTTTACTCTTCCACCTACAGACTTAAGGTTACTATATGCTGCAAGAATATCTTCTAGGACATTCTCCTCAAAGTCACCATCTAATGCTGCTGTAAGTGCTTCCTTTGCTGCTGCGATAGCAGTCTCTAGTTTGCCATGTAATCCACAAGTCATTGTCTTGATCTCCGTAATGTGTGTAGGTGTTCTATGATGTCATCTCTGATCCACATCAATTCATTATAGCACTTCTGGTTGTGAGCACAAGTGCGTAGTGATGTGTCTGGTTTATGGACGGACTCAATAAAAATATCGAGTGCACGATTCCACAACTCATCCTGAGTTTCTTTCGGGATTGCCCCTTGATCTTGCATTGCTAGTCGATACTGTTGTAAAAGGTACGGGTATTGGTTGTCACTCATATGAAGGAGAACCATCCAGTAATGATCTGCTTCTCAGATGTATGACTGACCCTCCCACGATGGAAGTGAGTCCAATCTGCGGGCCAGATCACAGTATAACCCTTCTTTGCTGGAATGTAAAGGTCTTGATGATACCATTCAGTCCCACCGTCAGGAACATCGTTAAGGTATGTCATAAAGACTAGGTGTCTGTGTGCATTACCAGGTAAAGCACTGAGTCTCTCAGTATGCCACTGTTTAAACCCACCACCTACAGGATAGCATTGGAGACTCATAGGTTCAACAATTTGAAACCTAGATGTCTCACAGAAAGGGAAGGTCTCAATGTAATCATTAAGCACCCCCTGTAATGCCTGTATATAATCCTGTACCATAGGCATTCCTATCTGGTGGGGTATATGGACATCCATAGAGTCTTTAAACTCTTTGTTGACTGCTATATCACCAGCATCATACACCTGTCCTGGTGTAACAGGTAAGAATCTCTGGTTGTCCCAGAAATCCATAAGACCATCACATATATCAGGGTCTATCTCTCTACCCCAAATAAAATCAGTCCGTTTCTGTGCCATCCTACCCTTATAGATGGTGATATCTCCATCAGTCTGTATATTATTCTCACTCATGACTGCATACCATCACCATAACGTTTGTCTATAAGTTTCCTGACAATAGGATCACCTTGCCACAACTGATACTTAACTACATCAGTATGTCCTCTTAAATTATATGATATGACAGTCCTAGGCACTCGTGAAGCATTAGGTAGTGCTTCATGTGCAATAGTTGAAGGGAAGATTACCATGTCACCCTCCTTAACTGGTGGTTGATACATTTCTAAGTTACCATTCCAAGGGTTATTGAATGGTGAAAAGAATTGTGTTGCAGTATGTATCTGAGGATTGTAATCAACATATATTACTGACGACCACCCACTGTGTCCATGATTGTGTAGACCATGTGAGGATCCATACTCCTCTGTTTGGTACCACATGTCAGTAAACTCTACTCTCCTCTGGTCAGTAAAGTCCTGAAGATATGGTTTGATAGCCTCAATTACTACTGGTGCATAGTCAGGTAAGGTATCGTTACCCACCTCTGCATTCTTATAAAAATCTGTGTAAAGACCTGTGATACTATCATCACTAATCTCATAGTGCTCTTGCTTATGGTTAGGTAGAGCAGCCATTATCTTTTTTTTATTCTCTGCCCAGTTCTCAATCTCATAATGAATGATTGGCACTGAGAACATTGTGTATACACTCATGCTCTAAATTTTATTGCTAATGTAAATCTATACTTGGGACCAGCGAATGACTGTTGTCTTGCTGCGTGTGGTGTGGTGGAATCAAATACAATAATTCTACCAGGCACAAAGGGTGTTATGTATTCTATACTCTTACACTTAGGACATAGGAATATAGTTTCACCACCCCAATCGTTATTCCATTCCTCATTGATATAGTATAGCAGAGTTTTGTCACCCTTGCTACCACTATCAGTATGGACACGAGGTGTTTCACTATGTATGCCCATGTTGATGTAGGCTCTCTCTATATTATGAGGCACCTTTCCCTCTAGGTATTCTACTACCTCATCAGTAAAGAAATAGGACTCCAACCAATGCTCATCAACATAGCATATAGGTTTAGAGTCCTGTACATTCTGGACATCTTGTATGTTACTACCAGTAAGAGTATATGGTAGAGTGCATGCCTGTACATACAACCCAGTCATATGGGATTTACCTAGTAGGTCATCTACTGGTTGAAATTTCTGATGAACCATTCTGCATCGACAACAACTAAAGGTTTCTTTCTATTCTTCTTCATGAAGAGGATAGGTTGGTGGTCTCCAGAGTTAGCACATGCCTGATCGTAAGCATCATACACGTTTAACTTCTCTTGGTTCTTACATTCTATACTAAAGGGAAACTTTTGTCTAGCATCACGAGCCATAATCAAGTCTTCGCCACCCGCCCCCATACTCCTCGACTCTATGTCCTCTGGGTGAATATTCCTCTGCTCTATCAGTTGGTCTCGCACCCACTGCTGAAAGAGTCTTCCTTTCGCCTTTGCTGATTGGGGTCTCATAATTATCTATTACTGTAGGTACTATAGCATACTCCATCAGTTGAATGCGTCTGGTTAATGTCTCGACACTATCGTCAGGTAGTATAGGCACTTCCCTCTGTAGTATTATCTCTCCACCATCCAACTCTTCATTCACATAATGAACTGTGCATCCTGTTACCGTGTCACCACTATCTAGGGCCTGTTCAACAGCATGTAATCCCTTATACTTTGGTAGTAGTGATGGATGTACATTAATAATAGGGCAATGAAATGCTGAAGGATTCTTCAAGATTCTCATATACCCTGCTAATACTATTAGATCTACATTCCACGCACGAAAGAGATGAATCATTTCATCTTCATTAGTGTGCTTAACTCTTACGTGTGGGATCCCATACTTTGCTGCTCTTTTCTGTGCTCCGCACTCTTTCTTATCATGTATCATCAGCACTACTTCGTGCTTGTTACATGTCAATACAATATTTTCAAAGTTGGTGCCCTTGCCTGAGCACATAACGCCTATGCGTTTACGCTTTGAAGTCGTCATAGTTTGGTTTCCCTAGAGTTTTATATTCAAGTTGCTTTTTCAAGAAGAGTATCTCCTCCTGATATGCTTTCGCTTCTGCTTCTAGTTCCTCGATGTGATCTTGGTAGACTGTTAACATATGCTCCAGTTGTTCGTTTTTTAACTCTAATTCCCAGTCCATAATGGTGGACTCCTTGATGGTATTTATCCCCGAAGGTATTCAGGCTCTGGGTCATCAATACAATGCTTAAAGTGCTCTACATCAAAGTATGATATACCAGGTGGAGTGGGGTTGTCAACTGCTTGTGCCAGTTCCTTCTGGTATTGTCTTTCATCCAACACTTCATTGATAAGGATCTTCATTTCCTTAACATACTCAGGTGTAAACAACCTACGAGGTGTGATGATTGCTTTAGGTAGATCCCTTTGCTGTTGGTCTAGTGGTTTGCCTTTGTAATTAGGATCAACGGGACCACTCATCCCTTGTGTATCTATCTTCATTGGTTATGTAATTCACGTGCGTTACCACAACGAGTGGCACTAGGTATCTGTGCTTCAAATATTTTGTTGGCGAACACTTGATTGTCTGCCTCAACTATAGTCTTATGGTACTTGGTACCAGTAGTGGGCAGACGGTATGTTATCTCAAATTTTTTCATAAAAAATGGGGACGTTAGTCCCCACTATTTATTCTGTTAAGAGCAAGGCACTGCCCCTGTCTTAACTTTAAGACCACGATACATTAGTTCGTGACGCTGACGCTGTGCATTCTCTGTGAGAACTTTAGCGTTGTACTCGTCAGAGTCATACTCGACTCCACGATAAGTGACTTTTGCCATTGGATTTTCCTCTGGATAGGGTGGATAAGACCCCGTTCCTTCAGTCGTCTTTTGCGTCCCACTCACAGTGAGCTGTTTCTCCCATCACTACGCTGATCATCTCAGCTCGTGTCTCTTCCTCTATCTTATACTCATTCATCTTATCTAAAAGACTCTGAGCTTCAATACAGGAGAAGGCGGTTGCTATAACTGCTAGGTGAAACATGGGATGAACGATGTCCGTTCCGAGTCGGCTTACTTGCGGCCCTTTTGGGCTGAACGTATAGGTATGTTAGCATACCCTTACTATTTATGCAATTAAAATGTATTTCTTGATACATTTCTTAATCAGTCTGACCAGGCTTCTTCGTATTGATCCTGTCTCTCTTCCGTAACACTGTTCCAGGTTTCCTCAGCTCTCTCTTCAGGGATCGAAGGAAAGATAAGTGGTCCTTGGTACCATACTTCGGGTCTTTCAGCGAACGGATCACTCTCTCTTGTGGAGTTAACCATCTCCTCATCTCGTTTGTTAAACCATGAATCTCTAACCTTCCGCAAGAGGTTAGAGCTTAAATCCACTAAAGGTATCAGATTCGACATCTTGTTTAATCCCTCCAACGATATAAGACTCAATCTCAGTTTCCTGAGGTGCATTCTGCTGACCTTTACTATTTAGCCAGTGTTCTGTCCAAGGTAATGGATTATTCTTTGCGGATATATCGTAGATAGGATCGATACCTATCGCTTTCATTCTTCTGTTAGCGATCCACTCAACATACTGACACAGTAATCTCTCATTGAGTCCAATCATACTTCCTTCAGAGAAGAGGTACCTTGCCCAGTCCTTCTCTTCTTCTACTGCTGCTTTAAACATCTCAATAACATTCTCTTTCTCTTCCAATCCTATCTCTTGCATGACAGGATCGTCACCTTTACGCCACTTGTATATTATCTTTTGCGTGAGTGCGAGGTGTTGAGACTCGTCTCTTGCAATGAGGGAGATGATCTTAGCAGATCCTTCCATAAGTTTAAGTTCGCCAAATGCAAAACTGCAAGCAAAACTAACGTAGAAACGTATACCTTCGAGAATGTTGACATTTAATATAGCTCTGTATAAGGATCTCTTTAGATCTTTTAATGTCCATGAATGACTTGGTGAAGACCGTGCACCTGGTGCCCACATGTTACCAGTAGCATACTGTGAAGCATACTCAATGAAATCATTGTATGCTTTGGTAACTGACTCAGCACGAGCCATGATCTTGTCATCCTCTAACACGCTGTCGAATACTTCAGACGGATCAGCGTATATGTTCTTGATTATGTGAGTGTAGGAGCGACTGTGTATCTGCTCCATAAATTCCCAGACACCCATACAACCTTCCAACTCTGGTAGAGAGCAGTAAGGACTGAATGCCATACCTGGACCACGACCTTGGACTGAATCCAATAAGATCTGGTACTTCAGGTTACTAGTATATATGTGCTTCTGTTGATCAGAGAGAGTCTTATAGTCTCCTCTGTCCTTTTGAAGCGAGACCTCTTCAGGTCTCCAGAAGTATCCTAACTGTGTCTGAGTTAGTTTATCGAAATCAGGATACTTATACTGGTCATACCTCTGCATACCGAGAGGTTTACCAAAGAACATGGGTTGCTTAGTAGTATCTACTTTATCAGAATTAAATACACTTAGTCCCATTTCTTTAACGACTCCTTTAATGATGATTGACAGTTAGGTGGCTCTGGGTCTTTGTAACCCTTCATTTTTTTCCATTTATTATGGAGGGCACCCATCATCCATGACTGTGCAAGGCTATGGGGACCATTTTCAAGAAGATCTAGCTCATACTTACTAGAAGTATAGCCCTTGTATTCTTCTCTCCAATTAGAGTCGTCGTAATCTTTTGTCATCCCTTACCTCTGAGTGTGTTCCAGAATATTTTCCACACTGACTTACCAGCATCACCTTGAATCTCGTCAAACATATACATGTTAAGACGGAAAGCATAGTTTGCTTCAGTAATTAAAGCATTCTTCTGCTGCTCATCAAAGTTTAAACCATCAAGGACTGTCCTATACTCAGTCTTCCATGCCTTAGCATCCTCAATACGAGGGAAGTCATAGAAGTGCAGACCTTCACCCACAGGTGGAGTGAGTGCCTTCTGAGCAATACCTTTTAGTATCTGTCCACCAGACAGGTCACCTATGTAACGTGTATAGTGGTGTGCTATGAGTAAGTATGGATCATTCTCAGCAACCTCATTGATCCTATAACAGTATGTGTTACAGGCTTCAGAAGGTACTGCCTTCTCTCTCCACATAGGACCATAGTAGTATCTAAGATCCCTTGTGAGAAAGGAGGTACGATTTAGTATAACAGACCATCGCTGAAGATTTTTGACATAGGGGTCAGTTGATTTACTGACACACTGCTCCATCGTATCGTACACGTAGTAGAAGTTACTCAGTAACTTAGCATACTCCTCTGGATCTAACACACCCTTAAGGAATTGAGATACAAATTTAGTATTCTCTGCTGCGTTGTGGGACTTCTTAGTCCCTTCCTTTAATTCTTTACTAAACATTACATGCCTCACATTCTGATTCATCTGCTTCCATCAACTCATCTATTAAAGCATTAATATCATTAGGACCATCTCCTTTATACTCATGCCATCCTATTGAGTGTGCTGGCTCATCTATATCCTTCTTAGCATCATATGTATTCTGATAGTAAGAGGTCTTCCATCCCATCTTATAGGTGGTTAAAAGATCCTGTGCCATTACTGATACTGGAACTTCATTATCAGGATAATGCTCTGGATTATAGGACCAGTTACCACTGATTGCTTGGTCAAAGAACTTCTGCATCACTGCTACGACATTAATGTAACCTTCATTACTAGGCATGTCCCACAGTAGTGTGTAATTATTCTTTAAAGATCCATAAGACGGAACAATCTGCTTAAGGGGTCCCTTCTTTGATTTTTTAACGGACAAGTAGTCTCTAGGTGGCTCGATTCCATTGGTTGCATTTGACACAACGGAGCTGCTCTCCGAAGGCATCTGTGCGGACAATGTTGAGTGCCGTAAACCGTGTTCCAAGATAGATGCTCTAAGAGATTCCCAGTCATACTTCAACTCGTTAGGTACAATAGTATCAACGTCTTTCTTATATGTATCAATTGGTAGTATGCCATCAGCATACTTAGTCCTAGAGAATCCACCACATGCTCCTTTCTCCTCTGCCAACTTGTTAGATGACTTCAGTAGGTAGTATTGGAATGCTTCAGTCAACTCATGTACCATGTGCCATGATGCTGGATCCTGATACTTAACACCTGCCTTAGCAAGATAGTGTGCTAGTCCAATGAAACCTACACCCAATGACCTACGAGACAAGGTGCTATTCTTAGCAGCCTCAACAGGGTATCCTTGGTAATCTATTAACTCTTCTAATGCTCTTACTGATAGGTCACACAACTCTTCCAACTGATCTATGTTAGAAATCTTACCAACATTAACAGCAGATAATATACACAGTGCTATCTCACCGTTGGGGTCATCAATGTGCTCAATAGGATCTGTAGGTAGAGTGATCTCCTGACATAGGTTACTCATGTATACCTGATCCTTGAAAGAAGAATGATCATTACAGTGATCGATATTCATAATGTATATACGACCAGTCTCTGCTCTCTCCTTAAGGATATCTAGAATGAGTTCCTGTGCAGCAACAGTTGATCTCGGAATATCTTCCTGCCTCTCGTACTTTCTGTATAGTTCGTCAAATCTTTCGCTTCCAAAAGAATCGTAGAGACCAGGCACATCGTTAGGACTGAATAAACTAATATCCTCATTCTTAATAAACCTCTCATAAAATAGTTTGCTTATCTGTATAGAGTAGTCAAGTTTTCTTACCCTATTATCTTCCGTCCCTTTGTTATTCTTTAAGACGAGGATGTCTTGGATTTCTTTGTGCCAGATTGGGAAGTGTACTGTTGCCGACCCTCCTCGGACCCCATTTTGCGTACAGCATCTGACAGTTGACTCAAACTTTTTGAGAAAAGGGACGACACCTGTGTGTTGAACTTCTCCTCCCCTGATTTTAGACCCGATACCACGGATTCTGCCCGCATTAATGCCGATGCCTGCCCTTTGAGCGACATAGTAGCCAATAGCCATATCACTGCTAAAGATACTATCGATGGTGTCATTAGCATCAACCAAAACGCAACTTGCAAATTGACGAAGGGGGGTTCTAACTCCCGCCATGATTGGTGTTGGGATGTTGATTCTGTGCTTGCTGATTGCGTCATAATACTTTCTAACGTAGGTGAGTCTGGACTCTTCTGGATAGTTTTGGAATAATGTAGCAGCGATCATGATATACATGTACTGTGGTGTCTCATAGACCTCACCACTGCTCCTGTCTTGTACTAGATATTTATCTACGACCTGACGGATACCAGCATATGTAAAGATATAATCTCTATCATTATCAATGTATGAATCTAATTCCTGCCACTCCTCTGGTGAATACTTAGTAGCAATGCCAGGATCATATACACCTTGCTTGATACATTTCTCAACATGATTGGAGATGTATGGACGCTTGTCTGGATGTCCTCCATAGACATTCTTTCTTAGTCCATATATTAATAGTCTTGCTGCTACAAATTGATAGTTAGGATTCTCTAGAGAGATCAAATCATTAGCAGACCTCACAAGGATCTCTTGGATGTCCCTAGTGCTAATACCATCAAACATTTGAAGGTTAGCATTCATCTCTACCTGACTCTCAGAGACACCTGCAAGACCTTCACAGGCATACTCAACCATCCTATGTACTTTATCAAGGTTTAAAGGTTCAGCACCTCTACCGTTACGCTTTACAACATTGATACTCATACTCGTTTCCATTCAGTTAGTTTTATTTTTGCTTGTATACCTTGATAGGTATTTTGTTTTATGATCTCTTGAGGATCCTGACCCTCTACTATCATATCATTGATATCTTTCTTTGTCACCTGCTGTGGCCATATCACTACCTTATCTCCTCTATCGATTGAGTTGGAGATTCGCTCGACGATTTGTCGGTTACGTGGCTCGTTATCATAAACCCAAATATAATCGCTCCAACCACACGTCCGAGGATTAAAATCGGACCCAACCATCGCAACGGCATTATCCAAGAAGAGGGAGTCAAACGGTCCCTCCACGATGTAGATTGGTTTGTCTTCTTTAACATTGTTTATACCAAATACTTTCTGATGATCTTCATTGAAGATGATAGTGATGTATCTCATGGTTGAGTTAGGTAAGAGACTCCTACCTTGCACACCAAACCATTTACCTTCTTTGTCTATTAAAGGTATGATCACACGTCCTCTATCATTCTGGAGACTTTGAAAAGTACCAGGTTTCTTAGAGTTAATCCAAGTCTTAAACCTTTCAGTGTAATACAAAGAGGATAACTTTTCCTGTGGGATTTGTCGTTTCTCTAAGTATTCTCTTGCTGCATGTTTTTTATTTAGATCAGCAATAGATTCCAGATCTGCTACCTTAGTAACAAAGTTAGGCTTAGCTGATTTATACTTTGGATTAGGTGTGTGCCTTCCTTTACCAGTAGTACCTGCCCTGTATTTCTCTAGTATAAACTGATCATGTAGGTCAGGTGCTTGATCCTTGAGGAAGTTAGCAAGAGACCTTCCCATGCCACAGTTGTGACACTTAAAGATATACTCAGACTTTTTCAGAAAAAAATACCCCCGAGCCTTATTGCGGTGCTTTTGACTGTCACCACAGTAAGGACAACGGAAGTTGTATAGTCCTGATTTTACGTTCTTAAATTTATCTAATCGGGTATTGAGG
>Ga0066371_10000158_pt1 | contig 15016 bp, 16 predicted proteins | sample Knorr_S15_td_DCM_FD_71214 | JGI IMG/M metagenome (GOLD analysis project Ga0066371, IMG submission 71214) | Marine microbial communities from Southern Atlantic Ocean transect - Knorr_S15_td_DCM_ad_63m_LV_B | ecosystem: Environmental > Aquatic > Marine > Oceanic | place: Southern Atlantic ocean... | reverse complement strand
AACATGGATAGGATGGTCGGATAATGATGGAGAAAGCTGGTTAGGCAATCCACATGATTCCGGCCCTATTCCATTGAATGATCATATCAAACTTGCAACCGGCCCTTGGGTTGATGAGGGGTATGGAATTCCAGGTGGTTTGTCTCCAATTTATGAACAAGCAGTATACTTTTGTTACAATAAATTACTTGGCATATTTTGCCATACCAGCTTTAATGGCGGTGCAACATTCGAAGTTGGTGGACAGATATTTGGACTTGCAACTGGAGACGGCGGTTTACACGGAGCTATTACAACAGCTCCTGACGGTACAGTATATGTTACCCCTAGAGTAGAAACTCCTGCAATAATTTTCTCGAAAGATAATGGTTACTCTTGGGAAACACGGACAATGGGAGAAGATGTTGGGACGCCGTATCCCCGGAAGAATTCTGAAGTTGCTACCGATTCTGATTCCAATGCTTACCATATTTGGACAGGGGGCGATTTCGGTATATATCTTTCAAGAAGTACCGATTCAGGAGAAAGTTGGGAACAAGAAAGTACTCGAATTAGCCCAATTGAAGTTATTTCTACAACCTTTCCACAAATTGACGCTGGAGACCCGGGGCGTATTGCAATTACATATCTAGGGAGTGAAAATTCTGGAGAGTTAGGAAATCTAGATATTGATGGGCAAGAATGGGATGGGAATCCACATTATGCTAATAGTAATGTAAGCTATTATCTGTATATTACATACAGTCTGAATGCATTAGATGCAAATCCTATATTTCATACTGTAAGGGTTTCTCCTGATCCTGTTCAAATTGGAAGTATATGTCTTAACAGCGGCGATTGTAGAGATATTGGTGGATCGAATAGGAACCTGCTAGACTTCAATGATTTGCATATAGATAGGGATGGGCGAGTATACGTTGCATTTGCGGACGGATGTACAGGAGATTGCGCTACAGGAAATAATTCTCAGCCCGAAGATTCTCGAAGCAATACAGGAGCCATGTACTACTTAGGAAGTGGTCCAAGCCTATTCGAATCAGTTGGAAATTTAGTTGAATTTGGTACGTAAACATGAAAATAAGATTGCATCAATTTCTCTCAAAATGTGGTGAGTTTTCTTCAAAAAGAGAGGTTAAGGAAGCTATATGGAATGGAGAAATTCAGATTAATGATTCAATCGTGAAGGATATGAAATTTGAATTTAATACTAATACAAAAATTGTTTATTATCAAGGAAGAATACTAAAATTACCAGAAAAAAATCATTATTTCATAGTGAATAAACCAGTCGGATATATCTGTTCAAGATTAAATAATCAAGAAAGAGAGTTTGGTAAAAAATCTATATTCGAATTATTCAAAGATAGATTGTCTAAAAATGTCTATCAATCATTAGTGACAGTAGGCAGATTGGATGAAGATACTACGGGGTTGCTATTGGTAACTACAGATGGTAAAATAGTCGAAAGAATAACGAATCCTGAAAATCATATCCCAAAAAAATACCTTGTCAGAACAGAGTTGGAAATTACTGAAGAAGAAATTGTAGCAATTAGAAAGGGAATTTCAATAAAAATAATTGAAGATTATCATACAGAAGAATATGTATCAAGACCTGCTGAGATAACTCTTCAAGATGTTGATATTGCAATATTGACCATTGATGAAGGAAAGAAAAGACAAATCCGGCGAATGTTTGATACGTTAGGAAACTATGTTTTGTCAATACATCGTTTATCGATTGGAAATATGGAGTTAGAAGACTATAGTGTTAAGAAGGGGCATTTTAAAGAAATTTCTATAGATGAAATCTTACAAAGCTGCTTCTAATTCAATAATCCTCTGAACAGTAAATGTCCAAAACTTTAGGGTACAATTGATGTTCGACTTTTTTTACTCTCTCTTGTAATTTCTCTATTGTATCTCCCTCTAATATTGGGACCTCTTGTTGAGAGAGTATTTTTCCAGTATCAACTCCTTCATCGACTAAATGCACAGTACAACCAGTAATTTTAGCGCCGTCTGCTAATGCATCTCGATGAGCATGGGCGCCAGGGTATTTTGGCAATAATGAAGGATGGATATTGATCAGTCTGCCTTTCCACTTACCAACAAAATTAGAAGTTAATATTCTCATATAGCCGCTCAACACTACAAGTTCAATATCTGAATTAAGCAAAACATCATGAATTATATTTTCATGCATTTTTCTTTGCTGGCCTTTATTGATTGAATCAGGCAGAGGGATAGCTTCAGCGGGGATGTCAAAGTCTTCACCGAAACGCAACCCTCCAGCATTTACATTGTCTGAAATAATTAATTTTGTAATGTGCGTACATTGAGTTGATTGTTGATGATTAAGTAAAGCGAGTAAGCCTGAACCGCTCCCAGATATTAGAACCGCAATTCGTAATGGCTTCTTGATTGAACCTTTACGGGGACGTGTGTATGGTTTACCCATGCATATCGGAAAGGGTGAAGCCGCTTGAGAGTTTGCAATTATCTGAGGAATTAATACATATCCATTTATGCCGTAATATTGGGTCGGAGTTCTATGGAGAGATTAGAAACTGTAGACCAAGTGGTCGAAAAATACTGTGTTTCTAGCAGCCCCATAAAAAGCAAATTATACGTAGGGGCAGGATCATTATTCATCCTCTTTGCAATTATTGGGATATGGGTTCCTGGTTGGCCCACAGTATCATGGGCGGTCCCTGCAGCATTCTTATTCTCATTATCCAGTGAAAAATTATTTAGAAAAACCCTAACGAATCCATATTTTGGGAATGCAATTTTTGATTACTATGCAACCGGAAAAACAATACCAAAACACGCCAAATATGGCGTCATAGTTATGATTTTGATAATGACTTCTATGTCTTCTTACTTTGTATGGTTAGTATCTACCAAAGGGGATGGGAAATGGAATGATGTTTCTTCGTGGAGTGGAGCTGATCCCGGTTTTGGGACTGCAACAATACTATTGGCAGGATTAATTGGTATCTGGTATATAGGACTGAAAGTGAAGACAAGAGAATAAAAATTTCACTAGATTAATGGAGGGAGTAAATGGAAATTTTTAATTCTGGAAATATTCCGAAGTTAAAAGATGGAGAGAGCATAATTCCTTTATTCACTCTCGATACTTTTCTTCTACCTGAAGATCAAATGATGATGAGAGTTTTTGAGCCAAGATACAAACAGATGCTGGACGATATTGTATTGGATGGATTGCCTTATGGCCATGTTATTTCAAATCCATCAATGCCGGAATTGAATGGCGCTACCGTACCATACGATGTGGGCACGTTCGTAGAAATTAATCAATTTCAAGAACAGGGTTCTAATTTACTATACCTAGCTAATGGAGGAAAAAGATTCCGGATTAACTCACTTATTGAACCGGCTTTAAAGACAGAATTTTTCAATAGCATCTTTCCTTCGGTAGATGAATTAGTTGGAGAATATATTGACGAGTTTCCGGCAGGTAAACTCTATGTTAGAGGAATTGTAGAATTGATTCCGGAACTCATAGGAGAAATTGAGATTACAAGATGGGATTACATACTTTCTCTTTGGAAATCATATATTGAGATTATAGCGCAAATTAATCAGATGGATGTTACAGATCTTGACATTGATAATGAAGTGAATAATATGTTTCCTAGCCCGGATGTTAAATCATTATGGAAATTAACCGCATTAATTATTGATTCTGTTGAGGGCCAAATATTGTCCTTGAAAGCAAAAAATGTGGAAGAAGTTTGTAGCTTAATTGAGTCAAATATTCAAAAGAAGATATCTGCGGTTCGATTATTTAGGCAATCTAATGAATAGGTCTGATAATATGGGGACTGATAAGGAATTAAGAGACATTGAAGTGTGTTCAAACTGCTTTAGCCCTCGGATTGTTCCGTATATGGGTTACGAAACAGGTAAACGTTTCATATGTCAAGATTGTGATCATATTAGTGTAGTAACTATAATTTTTGAAAATTTGGAAGAGTTGGTTAAAGCATTAAAAAATAAAAGAGGGGATTAATTTAACGCTTCAAAGATATAGAACATCCCACTACAAATTATTCCAAACATCACCATGTTATGAATATGAGTTGATTTCAAAGATTGTAGCCACCTTTTCCCTACTCTAACACCTATCAATGCCGAAACTACAAGTACAATTATTAGAGTAATTTGATCTGAAAATTCTTCTGTTCTGAAAAAGAAATATACCGGTATTCTTGAAAGATCTACGCATAGTGCTAACACACTGGCTGTTGCTGCATATGCCATCTTATCTGGCAATCTTCTTGTAAGAAACATCGCCCTTAGAGCGCCTTGATGGCCGGATAATCCCCCCATGAATCCAGAACCAAAACCACCTAACCTATCATTGGCTTCTGGTATTCGATATCCCGTCCATTTTTCACTAATTGTAAGAATAGGTAATATTACTAAGAATATCCCTACTAACAAGAGTAGGGGGTCATTAGGGACTTGGTTTTGTAACAACGCTCCAATTACAGATCCCACAACTAGCCAGATCCCATATCTTCTAAACGCTTCAAAATCAACTGCCTCTTTTAATGCAACATATTTACCAGCATTATGAGCACAGTGCACCACTGCTACAACTGCAACTGCCTCATGAACTGGCAGTAAAAAAAGAACCAAAGGAGTTAGTATTGTAGAAAGACCAAAACCTGCAGGTACAGTTAGTGCAGCAGCAAAAAAGGCACCTAAAGATACGAGTAATATCTCCTCCATATTTTACGGAAGTATTCTGTATTAATCTACTTTCCATATAATATCTCAATATTTTTAGATGTGTATATCAATGTAAAAATAATCTTTGACCTGTAAAGAGCATAGAAATTCCATGTTCATTCGCTGCGTCTATGCACTCTTGATCTCTGATTGAGCCCCCTGGTTGTACAACTGTAGTGACGCCAATCTCATTTGCAGTGTCAATGCCGTCTCGGAAAGGGAAAAAGGCATCTGAAACCATCATTGAGCCAACCGCTCTATCGCCCGCTCTTCTTGCAGCTATTCGTACTGCCTCTACTCTACTCGTTTGCCCAGGCCCGACTCCTACTGTAGCAAATCCAGTATTAGTCTGGGACACCAGCACTATTGAATTTGATTTGACCTCGGAAAGTACTGTTGAACCAAATCTTGCTAATGATATCAATTCTGGCGAACCTTGTATCTTTGTAACACATTTCACAGATGACCAATCAATACTGGGTGGGCCTTGGATTTGAGCAACCCATCCGCCATCTAACTGTCTAATTCGTAATTCATCGTCTCTAGGTAAAAATTTAGTTAGTGTAAGCATTCTGCGATTTTTCTTTGAAGATAAAATTTCTAAAGCTTCTTCGCTGAAACCAGGTGCAATTATACATTCTAAGAAATGGCCTCCAATTTCTTCTGCTGTTTCCTTTTGTACAATTGATGTAAAGGCCACAACACATCCAAATGCACTTTCTGAATCGCTGGCTAAAGCATTTTTCCAAGCACTTTTTTGTGAAGAATCTATGGCTACTCCACACGGATTTGTGTGCTTGATTATCACACAGCCATGATTCATGCTCTCGTCCATATCTCTCAGCAATCCTCGGGCTATTCTCAATGCCCCATCTAAATCCAAATAATTATTGAAAGATAGGGCTTTTCCTCCATGTTGGATGGCCGCCGCCAAACCACTAGGACCTGCAGAAGAAGATGCTGGATAGAAGGATGCGGGTTGGTGAGGATTTTCACCATATCTCAAAGGGATTCCTTTTTCTGAGGCGAAATTGAGTTGGTTCGGAGTTTCTCCTCCTATGAATCGTCTCTCTAATTCGGTACTAACTGCAGCGTCATAAGCTGCAGTACATTGGAAGGCAGCCAGAGCCAGTTTTTGTTTAATTTCCGTATTAATTAGAGAAGGGTCTCCGTTGGTTTCCTTTAGTGCATCAATAACCATTTGATATTGCTTATCGCTGGTCAATACTAAGACATCTTTATGATTTTTAGCGGCAGAACGAATCATTGTCGGCCCTCCAATATCAATCATCTCAATTAATTCGGAATTGGGTACCGGAGGATCCTTTGCAGCAACTGATTCGAATGGATATAGATTGACACAGACTAAATCAATAGTAGAGTAATTCAATTCATCCAATGTTTTCATATCATCTTCCCTATCTCTTCTCACTAAAATGCCGCCGTGTACAGCGGGGTGAAGGGTTTTGACTCTCCCATCAAAGCATTCTGGGTGCCCTGTCGCTTCACTGACATCAATTACATTGATTCCCGCTTCCCTAAGTTTTCGAGATGTGCCCCCGGTAGACAGAATTTCCCAACCCATTTCGGACAACGAAGTTGCAAGGGACTCTATTCCTGATTTTTCCCATACACTTAGTAGGGCGCGTGGTGCTGCCATATCAAGGCGTAGGAGCATAGGACTTGAAGTGTTTGTGAGAAGTGTTTTCAATCACCACGAGAAGAAATGACTTGGTCGATTCTGAGCATTCCAATTGTGGTTTCACATGCTAACTGTAATGATTCTGTAATTATTGTCCTAGGGTGCCATGCTCTATCTATAACTGATACTTTTCCATTCTCGTCAATTCCAATAAAATGTTCTTGGTTTCTAGTTGCTGCCCTCAATTCGAGTATGCTATCGAGTGCGTCATTACCTGAGTTTTCTACAAGTGCTCCCGGAATTGTTTCCATCGCTCTAGAAAATGCTTCCATTGCTAAACGTGCACGACCTGGTTCTGATTCAGAAGATATTCTAACCGCATGAGCAATTCTGCTGTGTATTGCTCCGCCACCCGGTAAGACTTCTTGGTCCTCCATTGCTAACGATACTGCCCTAAGGCCGTCGTGCAGCCCTCGGATTATTTCTTCTGTAGCAATATCTCCTGCCCCTCCGACATCTATTGTAACTAATCCTGGTTTTTTACATTCATCTATTCTAATGATATCTTCGACCATGTCGCTTGCTTCATTCCTTTCCCAAACAACAGAACCACAAAATCCCAAATCTTTAGTTTCGATATCAGATATTGAATCTACAACCTTTGCACCCGTTGAAGATGCAGAATTATGTATCTCAGATGAGTCTAGTTCTCCAACTGCAAGAATATTATTATCTGCAAGATTATGTAGGATATCGCGATCTATTTCTCCACCACACAAAACTAACGATGCCCCGCTATCAATTAACGACTGTGAAATACTATTCTTTCTATCTTGCTCGGCATCAACAAATGCCTCTAATTGATCTGCGGAAGTAATCTGAATCTCGGCAGTTCGTGACATTTTTCGAATTTTAATGTCGCCAGAAATAACTGCTACCTTAACATCAGAAAGTTTGTTTGGCAAGCTATCCATCAAAACTCTACGGCGGAACGCTACTCCGTGAATTATTTTAGAATCATGAATATTCCCTGTATTAGATTTGAACATAGCAATATTCTCGGCTCTAGGAATTTCCTGTGTTTCAGATATTGATGTTAAAGATTCTACAATAATAGATGAAAATAAATCTAGAGCCCCTTCTGTTCCTTTGCCGGTTAATGCGGTTTCGGCAACTGCCAATAATTTTTCATCATCAATTTTTCTTGAATCTAAAATTATTTGCTGCTTGGCAATTTCAAGAGATTTACGAAAGCCTTCTACCAATGTCAAAGGGTGTAATCCTTTCTTGAGGAGATTGTTTCCTTCTTGAAGAAGGCTCCCGCAAAGAAGCATGGTTGTAGTAACTCCATCTCCACAGTTTTCCTCTTGAGAATTGGCCATTGAGACCATCATTTTTGCAGCCGGGTGTTTGACTAATAATTCTGCTACAATTTTTGCTCCGTCGTTCGTTACTGCTGTAGTGCCATTTGACTTGTACAGCATCTTATCCAAGCCCTTTGGCCCGAATGTTGGTTTCAATAGGTCTGAAAAAACCCTTGCTGCAGTGATTAGTTTTTCTTGTACTGCAGTTCCACTGGTGATGTTAGTTTGTTCGGGTACAATCACAACCGGAGGTTGTCCCGCCCCATCACTCATGTACTAATCGAAACTATGGGCTGTCATGAAACCTTTGAATACTAATTTAATGAATTTTAATGTTTGATAAGCAATAATTCTATCCGTAATTGATTGCTCGAAGGGGTTATGTCAAAGGCTGTTAGCATTATCTGTACTATGCTAATTTTGGCAACAATGGTATATTCCGTCACTCCTGTTTCAGCACAATTGTTGCCTGAAGTAATAATAACATGTGATGATGAAGGAGAAATTTACTCGGGGCCGAATTCACCAAGAACTGTGGTTATTAATTGTGATTTGGAAAATCCAAGTATGCATTCGGAAAAAATTACCATACAAATTCAGTCGGGATCGCTTTCAAGTGCTGGGCCTGAATCAATCACAATTGCTGGTGGAGGATCAAGTAATTTTCAAGTTGTTTTTAGATCGGATGAAGCTGAAGAACCCGCCGAAATGGAAGTTAATGTTACCGCTACTGTAGAGCAAGTGAATGGGGTGCCATATCCACTAGGTACTTCTGATTCTGAAGAAATAATTATTACAATTACTGAATATATGAATTGTGGTGCTGAAATTGGACAAGGCGGAGGGACGTTTGATGGTGGTGATGAAATTTCTATTTCTGCTGCTATAAATTGTAATAGCAATATGGAAGGAGATGTGAGTTATCAAATACATCTAATTAAGGAAAATATGGGTTCCTCATCTTGGCCAAGTGGCTTTGAAAATATTGGCGGTAATTGTGAAGTAGACGTTAAAGTTGGAGAGACCGGAGAAAATTGTAATTTTAGAGTAGGGACGCCTAGCAATTTAGATAGTGATTGGGATGGTTGTATAGTGATTATAGAAGTAGGAGAAATTAGGCCGAATTCTTGTCCAAATTCAAATACAGTTGATATTAAAATTAAGAAGAAATCAACAGGCCTTGGTATTGAACTTGGAGGAAACGATTCGATTATAGAACAATTAGGGCTTACAGAAGAACAAATACCAGTAATTGGAGGGATTTTAGGGATTTTCTTGGTTACTATTGTAGGATTTATCTATTATCGTAGAAAGGGACGAGAATACGAATAATTATCTATTCTAATACTAGTATATGCCATCTCAATGCCATTGTCGAAAATATTGCTAGACCCCATGATGCCGTGCTAGGAAAATTAAGTAAATTGACAAAAACAAGATACTGAGTTACAGTAAGTAATGTAATTACTGATATGTCTATCAAATTAGGGTAACCCCATCCAGATTTATTGACAATATGATCTCTATTCTGTATAATCCATATTATTGAAAGTGTGAAAAAAAGTACAATTGCGTGGCCGATGAACCATCCAAGAGACGGGCCGAACGCAGACTCAATGCTATCTTGGAATCCTGCCAACACAAGTGAAGCAATGTCGACCATGCCTTTACGAATGCATACTTGTTATTGAATGAATGCTCGGTTTATCTTTAGATTGTGAGCATAATGATTTTGAAAAAGTACTAATTTACCCGTTAGGACTTAACATGAATGCCAATACGGAAGTATATGAATGGGCCATTCGTAATAGTCGGGATGCATCGAAGTGGCACGAGTTTAGTCTCACAGATATTAGATCGGTCTGGAGTGTTTATGGGTTCAGATTTACAAGAAGATCACGAATCAAAATTTTTCATTGGATTGAATAAATGGATTTATGAGAATGCAGGAGCGGATTGGGCTAGGCCTTTGGCAGTTCAGGAATTGATGGATTATCAACCAGCAAAGAAAAAGGTTGAAGAATATTTGAGGTTGAGAATTGCTAGTAATTCAAGTAAAAAATATTCAGGGAAAAAAATGAAGAAAGGTTTGTTTGATATGAATTCTAAATGGGGGTGGAAAGACCCTAGAAATGGCCCCGCGTTGCCTATATGGAAAGAAATATGGCCGGAGATGAAGATCATTCATGTCACGCGTCATGGAGTTGATGTGGCTGCCAGTCTTCAAACAAGAAGTTCAAGAAATTGGGAAGAGGATGAAAATAGATTTTCTAAATGGGTTAAAATGTATAAATGGAAAGATAGTAAATCACCGATTAGAAGGGGGCAAAGAGCTGCTACATTATCGCATGCATTTGATTTTTGGTATGAACAAATGACTATCGAAAGAAAGATTTTGAGAGAATATGAATCTGTTCTAGAAATACGGTATGAAGATTTACTAACAAATCCGGAAACAATAATTGAAGAAATATGGAATTTTATTGGCATAGAGAAGGATTCTGAGTTATTGGAAGGCATAAGTAAATCAATAAATAAAGATCGTGCCTTTGCGTACAAAAAGGACAAAAAAATGTGTGATTTTGCTTTAGAAAAGAAAGAAATCTTAGGAAATTTTGGATACGCCCCATAATCAATTACTGAGATTATTGTTTATTTCTTCGCGCCAATGATTGGTATTAAATCCAGTAAGTTCTTCAAATAATTCTAATTCTTCAATTAATTGATTTCCGCAAATTTGGAAGTGGGAGGAATTTATTTCATGTGTAATCCCTTTGGTACTCAATAGAGGAAGATTATAGATATTGAAATCTCTTTTTTGCAATATACGAACGATTGGTGATTTCATTGGTTTGGGAATTATTGAGAATAATGCCCTAATTAATTTACCCGTGGAAGAAATTGGCCTTCTCGAAATTGCACTATTCGAGTGGCGTTTTGATGTGGTTTCGAAATCGTGATGTTCCAATTCGAGAAAACTCTCAATTGTTTTTAAAATATCTTTTGGATCAGTTCTTAGTTTAATGCTATCAATAATTAAAAAATTATTCATGTCAAATTCTTTTAGCCAATTATTCATTGATGTGCCATACATTGAATCTACTTTCAAATGATTATCGCTCCAAGCTTTTTCAAAGGTACTCCAATCAACGCCATTTGCTACCGATTCTTTAGTATTCAATACCATGTTCCAATGACTGAATGAGCGCGAAACGGGTTCTCTAAGGCAAAGAATAAACTTTGCGTCCGGGATTCTTTGCTTGATTCTAGAGGGCGCTAGAGGGCAAGAGAATGCATGAATAGAGGCGTCTAATTTCAAGCCTTCTTCATGAAAACACATTCTAAATTTATCCCAATCAGGTTCCTCATCTGTACGAATAAAAGTGCCTTTATGAGATGCTATTATGTTTGGTTCTTTGGGGTCAGAGAGGGCTATTTTCTTGTGTTGACTAAGTGTATGTGCGAGCCAAGTTGTTCCTGCTTTTGGGACTCCAATAAGAAAAACATCTACCTCCGACATTAGTGACACTCGGATTTACCACCAGCCATATGTTATTTTACTTTCATCATACATGCTGGAAGATATTAATGATGTTCTTGAACTCGTTAATAGAATAGACCTATAACTCTCAGGCCTTTCATTTGTTTGTTATATGCACATTCTAGTGATGACTCGTTCTACTCTTTCTCACGGATTTGGTGGGTTTCAAAGGCAATGCATTGATTTATGTGATGGTTTTATTGAAAATGGTCATGATGTTACTGTAATTACGACTTCTCATCCCGAAAAAATTCAAAAAATAAATGAAAAAGGTTACGACGTGCATTTTCTTAGCCCTTCGAAGCCAAGAAAACTATCAAGAGCGTGGTTTAAAGAATCAAAGAAATTGATTCAGGAAATACATGAAAAAAAACCAATTGATATAATTCACAGTAACGAATTTGCTTCTACGGGAGTTCTTTCTTGGGCGAAAAAGGAGAGAATTCCGATCGTCCTGGTTTGTCATGGCTCATTGAGGACTGAATTGTTGTCATTTCTTTCGTCCGCTGACAAAAGACCCCGGTACTGGCATTGGATGTTACTCACCCCATTACATTTAATTCGAAGATGTTTGGTATGGGAAATGCCTACTAGAAGAAAAGTGGATAAAATAATATTAGTTTCTCCCACTTTAGAAAGAGATTTTTCGTTATTTTCAAAAAATAAAGTTAAAGTTATTGAAAATGGAATAGAATTACCGGAAAAGAAAGAATATGTTGAGAATAAAGGCGCCATAAAATTGCTTTGTACAGGCAGGGCAGATAAGCAGAAAGGTTTCCAAAAAGCGATAATGGCATTGAGTCAAATTGAGGACTTAGATCTAGAGTTAGGGATAGTAGGAACTGGTTCTTATCTTGATGAGTTGAAAATACTGGCAAAGAAATTAAAAGTTGAAGATAAAGTGATTTTTTATGGCCGAGTATCCGATGAAGACCTTTCAAGAATTTATTCAGAGGCTGACATTTACCTAATCCCAACTATGAGATATGAGGGTTTGCCTTTGGCATTATTAGAGGCCATGGCTCATGGTATTCCCACAATTTCTTCAAAAATTGGCGGGAACTCTGATGTAATTACACATGACGAAGATGGTTTATTCATCAAACCAGGCGACTTAGAAGAGTTAATCGCGGGGATTAAAAAATTAGGGAATGATTCAGAATTGAGGAAGAGGATTTCAACCGCCGCAAGAGAGACTACTGAGAAAAGATTCGATAAAAATAGAATGGTAAAAGAAACTTTGGAAATTCTAGAAACTGTTAATGGAGAAAATGATTAGGATGGCAACTATTGTTTCAATTAATGTAAGTGAATTAGGTGGGGTGCCGAAGCTTCCTTTGAAAACAGCGATTGTCAAATTCGAGGGAGTCGAGGGGGATCACAACAGATTCAGAATGGAGAGGAAAAATGGAGACCCGGGGAGAGCCGTGTGCATATTCTCTATGGAGAGGATATTACAACTCCAAAAAGAAGGTCATCCTATCGAAGTTGGCACCGCTGGAGAGAATTTCACTATCGAAGGGATGGATTGGCCGAAATTGGAAGTTGGCATGACGATTAGGCTTGGGTCTGCCGTAATCAGGCTAAGCGAGCCTTGCGCCCCATGCAGTAAAATCGGAAAGTCATTTGTCGAGAATAATTTCTCCAGAGTCGATCACAACAAGAGAGAGGGGTGGTCTCGATGGTCCGCCTCGGTTATAGAAGAGGGGTCTGTTTCTGTAGGCGATGCAGTTTATCTTGATGATAGTTGAGACGAAAGAGTTCGCGATATCCGAGATTGTGAAATACGATTGGCGTGTCGCTGTGTCTCCAAGCAGAGGTACCCGAGTGGTCAAAGGGGCTGGGATGAGGTCCCAGTGCGTAGTGCTTCGCAGGTTCAAATCCTGTCCTCTGCACCACTTCAATCAGTATATCGTTCCTGTATTAACTACTGGAGTAGTGTCTGTTTCTGAACAAAGAACGACAAGTAAATTGCTTACCATGGTTGCCTTTTTATCTTCATCAAGGTCGATTATTTGTTTGGAGCTTAGTTGTTTCAGAGCTTCCTCAACCATGCCAACTGCTCCCTTAACGATCTCAGTTCTTGCAGCTACCACTGCGCTAGCTTGTTGGCGGCGTAGCATTGCTTGAGCAATTTCTTGAGAGTAAGCTAGATGGCTGATTCTTGCTTCAAGAACTTCTATCCCTGCTTGCTTGAGTCTGTCTTCTACTGAAGCTTGTAGGAGTTCTGCGATTTCTTCTTGGTGGCTAGATAAGGAAATTCCTCCTATGTCTTTGTCTTCAATTATGTCATATGGGTAAGATGTTGCCATCGCACGCAGTGCTGCCTCGCTTTGAATTTGAACATAGTGATCGTAATGATCTACTTCGAAAAGTGCTTCAGCAGCGTCAAATACTCTCCAAACTACTACTGCACCTATATCGATGGGGTTAGCATTCACATCGTTAACTTTCAATCTAGCAGATTCAAAATTTCTTATACGCAAAGAAATTTTTTGTTTGTGATAGAACGGATTAAGGAAAAAGTGAAATCCTTCTTTATTCACAGTTCCGGAATACTTTCCAAAGAACTGCACTGTAGCTGCTTCATTTGGTGCTATGATAATATAACTATTCCAATAGAGAAGCCAAAGAGGGCCTGTGAATATTGTAATCAAAAATGCAAGCCCACCAATGGCACCGCCAGCCCCCATCAAACCCATCAATAACAAATTAATAAAACCAAGAACAATGAAATGAAGGAACACTCCGATAAAACCATTCAATGTATTTTTCTCAAAGTCCTGTGTAATATTTTCTTTTCTTCTAACTATGTCGCTCATGTTGATGCCTCTTCTAAATCGATAGATGGGGGCGGTACTAAATACTTATTTTGCTATTAACTCATTATATTGGTGAAAATAGGATTAGTTTATATTCGGGGCTACTTGTAGACATTGTATGCACATAGCAGGTAAAATCTTTCTTGGCCTCGGATTATTAATTACATTAGCAGGGGTTGTGATGACAATTGGTGGAGGTTCGGCATTGAGTGATGTTGGAGAATGGGACGTTGAAGGTAAAAGTCAATTTGATGGCCCTGATGGTACTTGGGAACATGCTGGTTTAGATTGGATGATTATCTATGTTAGTGATGATGTTGACTGTGAGGCTTTTAGTATCACTTATACAAATGAAACTGGAGCAACGGGCTATAATGAAGATGAGCCATTCTTTAACAAGGAAGAATGTAATGCAGATGGTACCGCTGGAGTTGATGATGATCCTTCGGGTTACTACAGTGTCGGAGAATTTAGGGGTGCGGCTGGTGAATATACAGTAGATGGGACTCATGAATTCTACACCGTTGGCCTTGGAGATATTATTCTTGAAGAAGGTGGAGAAGCCGTTGGAGGATTCTTTGCTGCATTAGGAGGCGCGACTACAGCTTGTTGCGGAGTATTCTTCCTGTTACTAGGTGGTGTATTCGCCGTTGTCTTGAAGGAACCTAAGAAGATGCAAATTACTGAACCTGGTAATTAAAATACAGAATAATACTCCTTCATAGGACCGTTTAGTTCAACAAGATATTCGTGTTCCGAGAGATATGAAGCGTACAGGCGTTGCTGGTTTACTTGTAATGCTGATGTTATCGGCGCCACTAACGGGATGTTTTGCTGAATCAGAAAATCAACCCAAACAAGGCGATTTAGATGTCGGTAT
>Ga0066371_10000156_pt1 | contig 15127 bp, 14 predicted proteins | sample Knorr_S15_td_DCM_FD_71214 | JGI IMG/M metagenome (GOLD analysis project Ga0066371, IMG submission 71214) | Marine microbial communities from Southern Atlantic Ocean transect - Knorr_S15_td_DCM_ad_63m_LV_B | ecosystem: Environmental > Aquatic > Marine > Oceanic | place: Southern Atlantic ocean... | reverse complement strand
GAATTTCTACTATTTCATTGCTATTAAAGCTCCACGGAGAAACCTTCTCAAAGGGTGCGATGATGGTTACTTCATGACCAAGATCTTTTATGTGCTCTGCCAATAAGCCACCCATATAGTAGTAATCAAAGTCAAAAATGATCACTGGTGATTTTAGATCGCAACCATTCAAAATATCCTCAGGTGTAAAAATGGTATCTGTTTTGGTGACGAATACTGGTGCTGATTTTTCATCCATGATTGTGGGCTGCCAACTAGAGCCAGTGGCAGTCACCACATGATCGAATCCAAGTTCTAAAACATCATCTGAACTCAATGTGTTATCTAGATAAACATCAATATTATCCAGTTGATTGATTTGGTTTAATCGATAGTCGATGACTCTTTTGTATGACGACATGCCTGGGAGTTTCGACTCCATGTTGATGCGACCTCCAAGCTCTTTCTCTGAATCAGCAATTGCAACCGAGTACCCTCTTCTCGCTAGAGATAATGTTGCTTCCAATCCAGCGGGTCCACCGCCAATAACCAGGATTGAGTCTTCAGACGACTTAGGCTTCACTCTTTCTGGATGCCATCCTCTTCTCCACTCTTCACCCATCGATGGATTCTGTGTGCAACGAACAGGGATGCCTTGGTTGTAGCAAGAAGCACAGATATTGCACCCAATACATTCTCTGATGTCATCCTCTCTACCCTCTTTTAGTTTATTCGGTAAGAACGGATCAGCTATGGATGCTCTTGCTGCGCCTACAAAATCAAGAATACCTTCATTGATTTGTTTGGCCATGACATCAGGCGAAGTGAACCACCCAACTCCGACAACTGGTTTTGAAGTGAGCTTCTTAACAAAACTATTGTAAGGTTCCATGTGTCCAGATTCAGCAAATCGTCCGCTTGGACATTCTTTGAACCAAGAAGACATCTTTATATCCCACAAATCAGGTAACTCACCATTTATTTCAAAAAACTCATGTGCTTCGCTTTCACTTGATTCACTCGCAAAAGTCAGTAATTCATCGGTGGACATTCGAACAGCAATTGCAGCCCGATCACCGGCAACTGTTTTCATTTCAGTAATCAACTCTCTCATCAAACGAGAGCGATTCTCGAGGCTTCCTCCATACTCATCTGATCGATTGTTGAATGTCGGATGAAGAAAGTGATATGGGAGAAAGCCCATACCTGCATAACAATAGATGATATCAAAACCTGCTTTAATCGCTCTTTCTGTCGCGATCAAGTGCCATTGAATCAAATCTTTTATGTCTTTTTTGTCCATCACTTTAGGAGCGGTCAGATGCATATCCATGAGTTCTCCGACTTTTTGCTGTATTCCGGATGGTGAAATTGGCGGCATTCTTGTGTGCCGATTTGCTGCATAGGCGCCACCATGAAAAAATTCAATGCCAGCAAGTGCATCATGTTCATGAACTGCTTCGACCATAGGAACATGAGAAGCAATGTCTTTTTCTGACCACAATCTTGCGAAAGGTAGAGGCCTGTCGTCGCTCGATGGATGAATTGAACAATATCCAGTATTCACCACACCCCAGCCTCCTTCTGCTTTTATTCCCCTTTGAGCTGCTCTTGTGTTTGGCATATCATTTCCAGATCCCATGGCATGAGGGACTTGATAAAATCTATTTTTGGCTGTCTTTGGGCCTATCTCAACAGACTCAAATAATATTTTATATCTCTCATTCATTGGCTTCGTTGAAGTTCACTTGCATAAAGAATATTACGCCTAATATGGCAAAAACTCCTCCACTATTGAGCGCAATTACCCAGTCATATTGAGCAACCATGATAGGGATCAATGGAGTTGCCAATACACCGCCTAAATTCCCACCTGTATTGAGTATGCCACCGGCAGCTTGAGGTTTATCTGATATAAATCCTATTGTTGACCAGAAAGGCCCTTCTGTTAATTCAATGAATCCATAACATAATGATAATGAGAGAACAGCGAGATAAGGATGCTCTGTAATTGAACCAAATAAGAGAAAACCAGCGGATGGAATAAGCCCGATGATGATGGGTATTCTATGACCCCAGATAATGCCATATCGCTGTTGTAACCTGTCGCATAAATAACCACCATAAGTTGCACCTATTGCTCCCATCAAGAAAGGTAGACTTGCCAATATACTGCCCTCTAAAACATCAAAACCCCTGATGTTTACAAAATAAATAAAGATCCATGAATAGAATATGAAGAAAACATAGTTCATTGACATATACCCCAATGCCGCAAACAAGATATTTTTATTCGACAATACCTCCTTAATCATAGGCCAAGTCATCTCGTTGTTATTGAAATCAGGTTCTCCTATCAGCTCTAATTCTGATTGATTGATATCAGGATGGTCTGCGGGCCAGTTCGTTGAATATTTCCACCAAATCAGTGCACCTATCACCCCCAATATAGAGATCATGAAAAATGTTGATTGCCAACCAAAATATTCAGCCAGGTAAACAATGATTGGAGGAGTTGAAGCTGAGCCAAGTGCCAGAGCCGTTGATGTCATTCCATTGGGCAGTGCCCAAGAGCCTGAAGGGAACCATCTGGTTATAACACCTCCACACATAGCTGGAAACAATGGACCTTGAAAGGCGCCTAGTAGAAAACGACAAATAAAAAGAAGTGGAATCATTAATGCAATCGAGAAGCCTCCCAAAACTATAAGGCCAGAGATGATCGTGATCACAGTACAACCAACTGTACAAACAATTAAAGTGCTCTTCGGGCCAATTTTTTCTGATAGCAAGCCTCCGGGGAATTGGAAAAGTGTATAGCCCCATAAAAAAGATGAAAGCAACCATCCCAATTCAATCTGAGTGATTCCGACATCATCCATTAGGTATTTTCCGATCACTGAAAGATTACCTCTGAAAACATAGGCAATATATCCCAAGAAAAGAGTGATCAATAACACTTTCCAACGAATGGTTGTGGCTCTGATTGAGTTTCTCACAGCTCGTTCCCCAATCTATCTTGAATATACTTGCGTATGTCTAAACTCTCATCCTCCATTGGTGCATAGTATCCAAATTTAAAAGCATTGGATCGCATTCCTTTTTGCACCCTTTCACAAATATTCCAGTCTTGTTTGTTAACCAAGTCCCAGAACTCAGATGCATCATCGGGATCAAAATCTGACTTAACCACTTCATCTGGGTGAAACAGAATGCGGCAGTCTATTATTGTTTTAGTGGGTGAGATTGGACGAAGAATAAACGCAGCGACATGATCCATTGATAAACTCATCATTAGGTTTGGATAGAGCGCTTGACCAAAATGATTGTCTTTCTCTGATTGGTTAAGTCCAGGGAATGGGCCTCTGTTGGTCGTGCCTGTGAATGTGAAAGTATTTGCACCTTTTTTATGAGGGATGCCCTCTTCCCAATCCAATTCATTTGCACCATTTTCTTTGAATGCTGGCACGATGCTTACCAACTCTGGGTGAACACCTGCACAGTGATAACACTCGTTATAATTCTCAAGTATCACTTTCCAGTTTGCTGAAACCTCATACCTATATGACCTTGAAGAGATCAGTTCATCTAAAGGATAACGAGTAAACTGATTATTTATGTCATTTATATATTCTTGAAAAGAAGATGGTTTTTCATCGAGATTTATAAATATGAAGCCGCCCCAAGTCTCGCTCTTCACAATATTCAGGTGAAACTTCTTATCTGCTTTATCAACCTCTAGATGAGGCGCTTTGTATAAACTTCCATCAAAATTATAGACCCATGAATGATAAGGACACCTGATGTTTCTTTTTAATGGACTTGACTTTTCATCCTCAAGAATCTGACAGCCTCTATGCTTGCAAAAATTATGAAAAACTCTGATGTCACTATTTTTATCTTTAATGATGAAAAAATTTTCGTTACCAATTTCAAAGATTTTATAACTACCAGCTGAGTCAAAATCCTCTTCTCTCCCACAACATATCCAATCTGAGTAGAAGATGTGATCCAGTTCTTGATTATAAATTTGATCACAGAAGTAAAATTTCTTATCTAAGCTTTTTTCCATGCTATCTAAAAAACACCATAGCCTGCGGATTTCATCCTGTAGGTATGGCCTGCTTCTTTGTTTTGTTCTAAAAGTTTAAATTTTTCAATTTCATCAACCTTTGACTTGTGATCAAAGTTATCCATCGATATTCCCATGGAGTGATTTGCCTGTAAGAGTTCACTGATATTGGACTTCATCTCCTTTTGATACTGCTCCAATGTCTTTGTAACATCCTCTTTACCGAATGATTCTTTTGATGGCAAAAGGCCTAAAAGATGATCGACACATTTGATAGTTGTATTCATTCCTTGGCTTCTCCCTGGGTGTAACCCATGACAGGCATCACCAATCAAAACTATATTTTCTTTGGACCAATTCTCAGCAATAATCATGGATGGAGGATAAATACCTGCTGAATACATTTTTAAATCTTTATAAGTAGGTACCAAGTGACCAATGAAATCTTGATATTCCCTTGAACTCATTTTTTTCCAAGATTTAATTTCATCACGATTGATCGTGAGTCCAATTTTGCATCCGCCTTTGGCTCGTGGGATCATTGTTACAATGCCCCTATCTGTTAAATATGTTCTAAGATTATTAAGATCATCTGCTTCATACTCATCCGAGAAAAGTACAGCCAATGCTCTTTCATATCTAAAGGACGTCCTCTCAAACTTGAAGTAGCGTCCCATATTGGAGGCCACACCATCAGCAATTATGATCATCTTAGTTGAGACACTTTTGATCATTTCATCTCTTGTTTTGATTTCAAAAATAGATTCTTGATCATTTGTTTCTATGTGTGCACAAGAAATGATGGGACATATGAAAGAAAAATTATCATTCTCTTTTGCCGCTGAGATGAAAACTCCACTGATGTCCTCATGGTTCATGAACATAAAGTAAGGCTCAGGTATATCTAACTTGGATACATTGGCATCCATCAAGAAATTTGCATCTTCATCAAACCATACTGAGCCAGCTCTTTTTTTTGCCCCCTTTTCAAAGAAATCATCCAAAACGGCCCATTTGCTGAGTATCTCACAAACCGCAGGTTGAAGATGATCACCTCTGGCTGTGTCTTGAGGCTTTTCTGATTTTTCTAATAATAAAACTTCATAACCCTTTTTTGACAACGCACAAGCTGCAGCTGATCCGGCAACTCCACCGCCTATTATTAAAATATCAGTATTAATATCAGCCATTATTGAATTCTTCCTAGATATTCTGGTTTTAATCTAAATCAAGTCTATTTAAGACATAATTTGATTTTAAGTGATCCCACCTGATTTTTACAATTATGAAATCAATGGGAGTGACCCAAATGTGAATGGGTGGCCAGTTCTTCATATCCTCTCTTCCATCCCAGCTGATTTGGTAATAGTTCACATCAAAGCTGCCTGCAGGCACTGAAATATTTTCTTCTCCATGGAAGCTTATATACTTTTCAGTAAGCATAATGCTTGGCCCAGTATTTCCGTGAGCAGTTTTTGACGTTGTGACAACATTTTGAAAATACTGCTTTTCCAATGGACTATCCATATCATAAGCTGCACATCCCCACGCGTCATTGCTGACAGGGTGTGCTCCAAAAGATTGAATTGGACCCTTTAAGAATTGTTTTTGGGAGGCTCTTCCAGCTTCTGTTGTGAAGTTTTCACACTCAATGATATTACCTGAAAATTTAAACCAACTTGAGCCTTTGAAAGCACCATTGACCGAAAGTCTGACAAACGCATCCTGAGGAATCCATTTCTCATCAACAGTATAGGTTACATCCCTCAGTAGATTCTCTTCATATATTTGACAAACGGCTCTGAGCGTCCTGTTTTGATTTAGGTCTTTTGTGATAATGAACTCTTCATGACCGACTTGGCCTTCATCATCATGTAAATATAAGACTTCACCCGATACTGATTTATAAGTATCTTTAGGCATATTATTTGTACATATTGAGAATATCTTTGACGAGCTCTAGTGCAGTTTTGTTGCTATCCGGAAGTTTCTCATCAGACGTTTTTAATGCGTGTGAGCGTCCACCCCAATCGATGACTGCTGCAGCACCAGTAAGCCCTCCTCCGAAAGCAAGAAACAACATCTTAGAGTTGGGTTTCACTTTATTCTCATCGAGGGCCTCTGTGAGAGCGATGGGTATTGAGCCAGCTGATGTATTTCCATATTGATTTAGATTGATAATCATCTTTTCCATTGGGAAATTACATCGTTTTGCAGTGGCTTCCAGTATCCTTAAATTGGCCTGGTGAGGAATGCATAGATCAATATCATCAATGCTGAGCCCGGCTTCTTCCAACGCTTCCTCTGCCAGCCGTGCCATGGTTTTAACTGCATTTTTAAAAATTTCTTGTCCTTCAAAATTAATTCCAAAAAAATAACCTTCTTTTGGATCTTTTAGTTCCATACTGGTCCCAAAGTTCTTCAGCATTAATGCTTCACCTAGAAATGGGTCGCATGTCATCTTTGAAGCATGAAGCTTTGATTCAGAATCAGTTTTTTCAATCAATACTGCTCCTGCGCCATCCCCAAAAAGCACAGCAGTATCTCTGGCAGTCCAATCAAGAAAATAACTGACTTTTTCTCCGCCAACCAGAAGGACATTTTTAAATATGCCTGAATGAATCATTGAATAAGCAGTCGTTAGACCATAAACAAATCCAGTGCACGCAGAATTGAAATCAAAGGAAGCAGCGGTATTATTCCCTATGTTCATTTGTACTCTAGAGGCGGTGCTTGGTATAAGAAACTCTGGTGTACATGTTGCCATCATGACCGCATCAATCTCTTGGGGATCTTTGTCAGCTGCAGCCAGAGCATGTTTTGCAGCCACAGTTCCAATTTCACTTAGGGGGGCTTCCGCAATTCTTCTTTCCTTAACACCTGTTCTTGTGGTGATCCACTCATCATTCGTATCGAGGATGCTCTCGAGGTCCTGATTTGTAAGTACAGCAGACGGTGTGCATTTCCCCCATCCTGTAATTTCAATTCCCATTCTATAAAACCCCTATATAGCCTGTATTTTACATTATTTTTCACTCACTCCTAGCCTCTCTTTGAGAAGAGGACTGGTGGTCGTGTATTGTAAATTAACTTTTTTTCCTGGTGTGATGATCGCCTTTGCAGCAAAGGCTGCAAGCGCTGCTTCATGAAAACCACTCAAAATGAGCTTCTTTTTTCCTGGATAACTTGAAATGTCTCCAATGGCAAATATTCCAGGTATGTTTGTTTGATATGATTCAGTATCCACGGTTATGGATTTTTTAGTGATATCTAAGCCCCACTCAGCTATTGGCCCCAGTTTTGGTGAAAGACCAAAGAAAACCAATAAATCATCACCAGGTAGATTTAGATTGGAATCATTGATATTGATATCGAGCGAGAAAGAGCTTTCCTCTTCAGTTTTAAAGCCTGAAACCTTTGCATTCTCATAAAGATGAATTCGCTTTGATTCTGCAAGTGATCTGATTGTCTGAACAGATGACTCAGCTCCCCTATATTCGTCTCGTCGATGAACGAGACTTACAGACCCGCCCTTGGCAATATGATCGTCTGACTCAGCAAATTCGATTGCCCAATCCAAGGCTGAATCACCACCTCCTGCGATGATGATATTCTTTCCATGAAAAGATTTTTTATCTTTAATCCTGTAATGTAGCCATTTATTTTCATATACCTCGATACCTTTGAGCCTAATTTTTCTTGGCTGAAATGAACCAACCCCGCCGGCAATAAAGACAGTTTTTGCTGATATGTTTTGACCATTTTTGGTTTTTATATTGAATGAATCTTTACCTTCCTTTAGTTCAACAACCTCATCACCCAGAATCATTTGCGGAGAAAAAGGCTCTATTTGTTTTGAAAGGTTCTCAATCAATTCTTCTCCGGTACAAATCGGGATTCCAGGTATGTCATATATTGGTTTGTCGGGATAGAGCTCTGTGCATTGACCACCAATTGTTGGCAGACTGTCTATTAATACAGAATCAATACCAAGTAGCCCCAATTCAAAGACTTGGAAAAGACCACAAGGACCTGCGCCAACGATTAATGCATCTGTTTCTATATTATTAGGCATATTCTTTCATTCCTGACATATCTAAAAATAAGGAGTTAAGAAGTTTTGTGATATGAAGATTCCAACTTAATCCTTTACCGCTGTATTTTAATTCCCTAAGCCTTATGATGTCATCCATTAGCTTGAAGCAACTCTCATAATTGATATTCTCATCGAGCATTCGAGACAGGCCATTTGGTAGATCTTGATCACGATTGATTTGTAATAATCTGATTTCGAGATATTTAGAGATCCAGCTATAAAGCACCCTTAGATTCAGTTCGATTTCTTCACTCTTCCAAGAATCTGAGACTTCCGAGGGCTTCATTTTCCCATCAATCAATCCAGTAATCTGTGAGGACAACGAATCTATTTGATTTGTTAAGTGATCATGGCCCATATCATTTAATAGCACTGGCCTGTTTCCAAACACTGAAATTATTGGCGCCCAATCTACATTTTCTTTATCTTTGAGCCATTTTATAGACTCTTCTTTGCTTGGATGTCCACAATGAATGATTTGTGAGCGACTGACGATTGTTTTAGGCAATTTACCAGGCGATTCAGTTATGAGGATAATCATTGTATCTTTGGGTGGCTCCTCAAGTATCTTAAGTAAACTATTTGCAGCTGGATAAGTCATGGCTTCTGCAGGATAAATAATTCCAACTTTACCTCTCCCCTTAAGACTGGTTAATAACAATGACTCCTTTAGAGATCTGATCTGATCAATACTGATTGATTTTTTTTCTTCCATAGGTGAAACAATGATTTCATCTTTAATTTCAGATGATTTATTTTGTTCATACCCAAGAAAAGTATCACTTAGAAACTTAGCAAGTATCAAACGGCCAGTACCAGAATCTCCCTGCATCAAAAATGCATGTGCATTTTTGTGTTCTTCGATGCTTTTTTTAAGAGGCTGATAAGTTTCTCTTAACCAAGGGTATTCATCAATCATGATTCGGACCTGACCATTTCATTGATTAAGATTTTGATTTTATTTTGAACATCTTTTATATCTTTAGATGCATCAATGACCTCTACTCTTTCTTTGAATACATTAGCCAACTCAAGATACCCATTTCTCACTCGCTCAAAGAATTTTCTATCTTCAGATTCAAATCGATCGTTTGGATTTAATTTCCTTCTGCTGGTGATTACCTCAAGAGGTGCATCCAATAAAATAGTTAGATCGGGTTCAAAATCTTTTTGAATCAAGGTTTTTAATTGATTCACCTTTTCAAAGCCCAACTCTCTACCAAAGCCTTGATATGCGAAGCTTGCATCTGTGAAACGATCGCAGATCACCCATGTTCCATTTTTAAGAGCAGGTTTTATGATTTCATTGATATGTTTTTCTCGAGCAGCAAAAAGCAAGAGTAGCTCAGTCATGGGTGAGAGTGTGTCTTTCTTCTCAAACAGCAATATATTCCTGATTTTTTCACCGACGCCTGACCCTCCAGGCTCCCTCGTAACGAGGGTTTTGTATCCTTTCTTATTGAGTATGGTTTCTATGAATTTGGCATTCGTCGACTTTCCAACGCATTCAATTCCTTCAATGGTTATAAATTGACCCGACATTAATATTTTAATTCCCAGAATTTAGTACTGATTCAAAGATATATACTATCAGTTATATTCAATAAGGTTGACGAGAAATCCATCGCAATCATAAAAAGACATTTCCTTGTAAAGACCAGCTTTAATATACTCACTGTCGTCCTCTTTTTCATATACAGTGGGTTCGACCAGAAATTCATAATTTTGCCTCTTGAGTTCTTTGTAGATCTTTTCATGATCTTTTGTATTCAAGACAATGACACTTTGACCGTATTGTATTTTGGGTTTTTCAAATGATTCACTCTTATCTAGTTCTTTCGAATTGATTTCAAATAAGGCAATGAGACCATGCTCTGATTCATCTGATTGAAGATAGCTGATTCTCACGAAGCAATTTTCGTCATCGATATTCATCAGCTCATTGAATGCTTTTGATTGAATGGTTTTATTTTCTATCTCTTCGAAGCCTAGTATGTCTCTATAAAGCTCTAGCGATTGATCCAAATCACGACAAAAGAGAGTGATTCTAGATACAGGTGTTGTGCTGCCCTTTTCCATGAATATCAAAACCTTTGATTGCACTCCATGAAATGCCCATCTGGATCATATAAACCAAGTGATTTAACATGCACATCATTTCCGTCGGCTCCGGGATATATGGTTTCACTCAGCGGTGCCCTCATTTTTGCACCAAACTTGAGTGCCTTTTGATAGAGCTCCTCAACATCATCGACTCCAACAACAAAGACTGATGAGCCGTATTTGAAATCAAATTCTACTGGAGGAAATTCCTCCACAGGATCAATTGGCTTTAGTAAACCAATCATGCCTATCACTGGATCTTGCGCCTTTAAGATAACCAAATGAATTTTGTCACCCGCTTTCGTTCCAGGTAAAAGATCATTCTCCACCATTACTTCGTTATTATAATAAGTTTCCATGCCCAAAACTTCGGTATAGAACTCATAGGATTTATCCATATCCCTTACTTTGAGTGTTGTTCTTCTAATGATATTTTTCATAGGTCATATTGTCCTAGAATGGTTGGAATTACACAAAAAAAAACGGCATGAATTCCATGCCGTTTTTATTTCTCTTAACTGTCTTTACGAGTTTTTATTGATGTAATCAATAGCTGATTGAACAGTTGATATATTTTCAGCTTCATCATCTGATATTTCAATATCAAACTCTTCTTCGAGGGCCATTACCAACTCAACAGTGTCTAGGGAATCAGCTCCTAGATCATCAATAAAGCTAGATTCATTTTTAATTTCATCAGCACCAATGCTTAACTGTTCTGCAACAATGCCTATTACTCTTTCTTCAATGCTCATGTTTTTCCCCTAAATTAAAAAAAGATTGTTGTATTTTATGGAAATTACCTCTTTTCTCAAGCAGTTTTAATGAATATGCTTATTCCATATGCATTCCGCCATTCACATGAATGGTTTGCCCAGTGATGTAAGAACCAGATTCTGATGCCAAAAAAAGAGCAACTTTTGCAATATCTTCAGGGGAGCCAAATCGATTCATAGGAATCTTATCCATCAGTGTATCGCTCAACTCGCTTTTAATGTCTTTTGTCATATCAGTGGTGATATATCCAGGTGCAATGTTATTGACGGTAATACCTCTTGACCCGACTTCCAATGCCAGTGATTTCGTGAAACCAAGTAGTGCAGCTTTGCTCGCACTATAGTGAGCATTTCCTATAGCTCCAATTGACCCAACGACAGAACCAATATTGATGATTCTCCCCTTCCTATTTTTCATCATTCCTGACACTGCAGCTTTACACAAATAGAAAGCTGACGATAAATTTGTATCAATGATCTTTTTCCAATCATCATCTTTTATTCTCATCAGAAGACTCTCCAAACTGATGCCAGCATTATTGATCAGTATTGAAGGCAATCGGTCTTTTTCTTTTAGGTTCTTCATCATTTCATTAACTGCTGCTGAGTCAGAAACATCCAGAACAACTCCTTCTCCTTTTGAACCATTTTGATTCAATGTTTTTGTTATTGCATTTGCACCATCCTCTGTCGTTGCTGTACCAAGAACATATGAACCTGATTCTGCAAATAATTTAGCAATGCCAGCACCAATGCCCCTGGATGCACCTGTGACAAGTGTTATTTCATTATCGAGTCTGTTTGCTTCTGTATTCATGGGCTAATTATACTGAAAAAATCTATCCAATTTCGGATTTGCTGTTTTCTATTTCATTGTCATCGACATTTAAAAATAATGAAAAGATAAGCCCCATGCAAGTGATACATGTGATGATCAAAAAAGAAGTTTGATAATTGCCAGTCATGTCAAAGAATAAAGCAGTCATGACAGGCCCTAAGCCGGAACCGATTGTATCAGTCAGATTGATTAATCCAGTAATTTTACCCAATGATCGCAAGCCAAATAAATCTGCAGAAAGAAGTTGTTTCAATGTATAGATGCCACCAAATCCGGTGCCAAAGATTCCCAAGCCAAACCAAATAAACAGTGGATCTTTATTACCCGCTGCTATCGTAAGCATGATTGAGCCTGAAATAAATCCAAAGAAATAGCAGATTAAAACTTTTTTTCTTCCAAATCGCTCGGCAAAAAAACCACACGATATTTTTCCGATCAAGCTTCCCATGAATAATATGGTTGCACTGACTGATGCAACTTGCCTGTCAAAACCACTGTCTCTTAGGAATAGGAATGCATTGGTTGTCATTCCCATCATTGTATAGAAAATGCACATCGCCATTAGAATCAGAAACCATAGATTTCTTGATTTAAGTGCCTCAGTGAATGAGAAACCATTCATTAGGTTATCTCTCTCCTTTGATGAGGACTTAATCAAAGGTGGTCTCTCATGCAGTAAAAATAAAACAATACCGATCATTATCAGCGGGATAAATGCATTGAAGTAAATTACCGATCTCCAGTCCATATAATTCATTAACCAAGCATAAGACGGGGTTAAGAATGCTGATCCAATACTGGATCCAGCAGCCATGATGCCAAGTCCTAAAGCTCTATTTTTGGTAAACCACTTTGAAATTAAGATGACATTTGTCAATGAACCAACAAAAATAAGACAGGGCCCAAATCCAAGATAAATAATATAAATATCTCTGAGTGTTTCTACATCGATAAAAAGAAAATAGAGTAATGAAAACAACAGTAAGCCGGTAAGCATGATTGGTTTGACACCAAACTTGTCTGCGAATGTTCCACTTAGAAAACCAAAACCAGCAGCTGACCAGATCATAATGGATTCTCGGAATTTGAGTTCTGCCCTAGATATGGGCTCACCAGAGGCATTTTTCAGATTTTCTAAAAGTAAGTCATCAAAAACTGTTGGCCCTCCAAAAGTCATTCCATTGACCACCATCATGAGTAGAAAAGAGATGATAAGAATCACCCAACGATAATTTGGGTTGTTATTTTGAATGATGTTTATCAAGACTTATCGGCTTTGTTCTATGGCCTCATCATCAATTCTGAGCATTGAGGATGAAATTAAAGCCACTGCCAACAGAGCAGAAATAACAAGGAACGGCATCAAGTAGTTTTGTGTTGAGTCATAAATGACAGCTGTGATGATTGGCCCTAGACCTCCACCAATTGTATCGATTATGTTTATCACTCCCATGATTTTTCCTATTGCAATGAGACCAAATAAATCTGCTACAAGCAGTTGAATGAGAGTGTATAAACCTCCCCATCCTGTTCCATAAAGAGTTAGACCAATCCAAATCAATAAGGGATTCTTATAAAAGATCGCACTTACAATCAATAAGGATCCCAACAACATCATGGCAACCCCTCCAACAAGGACTATTTTTCTTCCAATCATTTCTGCCAATTTCCCACTGATCACTTTGCCAATAAAGCCACCAATGAAAATGATAGAAACACCTGTTGCAGAGACTTGCGGTGAATAACCTTCACCATCCAGCATCAGGAAAACATGACCAATCATTGCAAGTATTGAATAAAAGGTGCAAAAAGCCATCACTGATAGGAACCAGAAATTTGGAGTCACCAATGTTTGTTGAAGCGTGAGACCACTCTCAATACTGGATGATTTGAAATCATTTCCAGCATCTTCTTCTTTAATTGCAACATCTTCAGGACTCTCTTTAATGAAAGCAAATAGAACAGGAATGTAGGCCAATGGGATGAGTGCCAACCACATCATTACTTGACGCCAGTCACCATCACTGATTGTTAATAGGTAAGTATTTATTTGAGGAAATACGCCATTTCCTACACTTGTACCTGCAAGCAATACTCCTATGGCAAGACCCCTATTATCATTGAACCATTTTGAGATGAGGACCACATTGATCACCATCCCTGACATGCTTAAAACCATTCCTTGAAATATATGGATGATATACATATCAAGTAATGAATCTGATTTAGCATAAAAATAAAATGTCGCAGAAAGCATCAATAGACCTGACATCATCAATGCTCGAACACCTACTCGATCAATGATGATTCCTGCAATAAAAGCAAAAACAGCAGTCGACCAGAGTGTGATTGCATCCTTTAGTTTTAATTCTTGTCTGAGAACCTCTTCGCCAGTGACCTCTGATAAGTAATCTAGTAATTCCCTATCAAAAACAACCAGTCCACCCAACGTTAAACCATTTGTAAAAGTTATAGTGAAAAAACAAACAGCTAAAATAATCCAGCGGTAATTCTTTGGGTTTTTGAGGAGTGAATTCATTCAAAGGCAATAAAAGTTTTATACTTCATGAAAACATACAGTATTCTATGGGTAATCAAAAGTATTATTTAAAGGCATTAAAAACGAGGAGTTAATTATATGTTGAAGTCAATCATGATGGTGACCATGCTTGTTACAAATCTAAATGTAACCGAAGAGGCTTATGATGAATATTTAGACTATGAACTTGTATCAGAGGGTATCGTAGATGAAAGTCTTGCAGAGGTATGGGGCGCTGAAGAAATGGTCGGTCACCCATATATAGTCATGCAGCCAAGCAGTGGTGAGCCAGTCTACTTGAGGTTCATTGAAGAAGAAGATAGGAAGAATTATAGACCCATGGGAACATATGGATGGAATTCGACTGAAATACTCGTTCAAGATCCAGACAAACTGGCAACAGAGCTTGAATCATCACCTTTTGAGATCATTGGCATGCCTTATGATCTCTACCCTACCCCTGATGCCCCGCGGGCAATGCAGGTTTTGGGACCATCTGATGAAATTTTATACCTAACGAGAATAATTCCTGAAGGTTCAGGGTTTAATCTAGGATCAGCACAGTCTTATGTCGATCGAGTATTTATAATGGTGCTTGGCGGACCTTCAATGGAAGCATTGCAGGATTACTACAAAACCTCATTTAATATGCCTGTAACAGAAGCTTCTGATTGGACCATAGGAGTGATTTCTAAGATGAATGGCCTACCAGAAGATACTGTCT
>Ga0066371_10000154_pt1 | contig 15196 bp, 19 predicted proteins | sample Knorr_S15_td_DCM_FD_71214 | JGI IMG/M metagenome (GOLD analysis project Ga0066371, IMG submission 71214) | Marine microbial communities from Southern Atlantic Ocean transect - Knorr_S15_td_DCM_ad_63m_LV_B | ecosystem: Environmental > Aquatic > Marine > Oceanic | place: Southern Atlantic ocean... | reverse complement strand
GTGAACACGTGCCGATCATTTTCGGGTGTATGTCGCGCAAATGGCCGGGGAGTTCGTCGAACTTATCCATCTTGACCATTTCGTGCGCTCTCTGCATTCGCTCGTACTGCACGACATACTCGCGAGTGCTCTCCATCGCGCGTCGAAGAGTGACGTGACGAAAGGGTACGCGCATGCGAATGATAACGTTATCGAAATTAAGTGGTCACCGCGGCGAGTCATGAATCGTCGAATGGTAAATAAGGTAAATTAAATTAAAACATAAAAAGATAAGTAAAAAGACTCAATTCCAAATTTGGGACCATTTTGAGTTTTCGATGAGGCGGTTTTGAAACACGGGAAGGTTTCGGGTGGACGCCCCGAGCTCTTCGAGCAATCGCTTGATCGGCGGCGATTCGTACGAGAGGTCTTGGCGCACGTGAAGGGTCGCGATGGACTCGAGAACTCCCTCGATTTGTTTATTGGTGAGTTGGAGGTCCATGTCGATCGTCCCTTCTTGTCCATTGTAACGTTCAGTCATGGCCTTCAGGTAAAGCTCGTACTCCTTGCACCATGTCGGTGCAAGGTTTTTCTGCATGTCTCTGCAATAGTTCTCTGCGTGTCCAAGCTTTCGGATTTCCATGTTTTGACGGAGTTCATGGAACAATTCCCATATATCACCGAAAATTTTCTTTATTGCATCAATGTCCTTTCGTGATGTTTCCGGACGAACTGTTACGAGGAGAGCGCCTTTGTGGTCGTGAAGACCAAGAACGGATTCATAATTCCAGGTTGAATGATCTTCGTGTTGGTCGCATAGGGTTTTGAAGATTTCGTTTACTTTCTTGAGTCGTGGACTCGACCCGAAGCCTTCCTTTGATCTGAGTCGTGGTATATCCGCGCGGGGAGTGTTGCCCATCTCTTGTTTTTTAAAGGGGGCTATTCTCTAACCCTCGAGATAAGATAAATAAGATGATATAAAAAGAGACTAATCTCGTCTACCGCTCGAAGAACACGCCACGGAATCCCATTGCGCTTTATTCATTCGGTAATAGTGTTTCAGTTTGTCCAGGTCGAACGCTACTTTCTTATGCGTGATGCACTCGTCGCTGAGGGTGTTGTACAAGAAGTCGAACGGCATCCACAGGATGCGCCCGCGATTCTTCGCGATTTCGAGGAGATAATCGAGTCCGTCCCAGTTCGAATTGCATATGCACGTCGTGATCGCGACGAACCCGAACCAGACCCCGTTATCGTATAATATGCGGAGCATTTCGGAATCGTTGGATAATGCCGCGTTAAATGTGAGCATGTCATAGCGATCCCCCGCGTGTGCCTTATAATACGATGGAATCTCGTGTTGACGGCGGCGTAATTGGCTAACATCGCCGTCCTCGACCACTTGCGCGATGCTCTTCATCCTTACCCTTACATCATGATGGGTGCATTTTTCTAAACGCGTCGAAATATTAGAGAAATAACGCGTGAGGATATCAGTAATGCACGAATACGTCTCGGACACGGGCGTGAAAATATGCGTCGGGTCCGACGCGAAGGAAAACGATGCGCTCAGCACCACGTCCGATCCATCGCACTGGTGGTTTCACGTTGCGGGTGTTCCGGGTGCACACGTCGTCGCGCTCACTGAGACGCTCGATCGGGAAACGAAGCGCGACGCCGCCGTTCTCGCGGTACACCACAGTAAGGTTCCCGAATCACATAAAATGACCGTGGTCGACGTGTGTCGCGTGCGCGGTGTCAGTAAACGCGCGTACTCCGCGTATGGGCTCGTCGACGTGTCCGAAGAGGGCATCTGCGAACTAACGGTTTTCAGAAACAAGGCGGTCGAAAAGGCGAGGTTAGGTAGACTTTTAATAACAAAAACTACTGCGCATTAATCGAACTGGGCAAACTCGCGCTGGTACATCTCGAATTTACGGTGGCACGGCGCACACTGCGGCGCGATGGGCTCGGTCGTGTGCATCATGAGATATTTTGTCATGATTTCACCGATAGTCGCGTGCCCGACGTGTTTGAACGAATCGATCACGTGCGATATGATTTCAGGGCGGGACGCGCCTATGTGCGACCGCGTGAGTGGGGCGTCGCGCGTACCGCACGTTATACAGCACTCCGTGACGTCGAATCGGTACAGGCGGTGAATGAGGTTGGCGAGTGCACCGAATTGTAGGTGACGTTTATAGTCTTCGCGACGCTTGCCGGTGTTAAGAAGCACGATGGTCTCATTTACGAGTTCTGATTCGGCGGCGTTCAAGCGCTTCTTTGTGCGGACGTTGTGCATGATGACGTCAATTTTTTCACGACACGTGTCCTCGTGAATCGCCATGGTGGAGGGTTCGCGATTTAAGATGTCAAACACATTTGACACGGTACCCATGACAGGGCGGCTAAAATTACATGTTATGTTCTTTCTAAGGCATAAATCGATAGAATCTCTTTGACCACGTCCGATCGCATGATATCCGAGTGGTCCATCTCTATTACGTCCACGTTTTCGAGATCGAGGCCGTGGACTCGGTCGAGAAAATCCGCGAGACCGTTATTGGGACCGACGTCGGATTGGTTCAAATCACCCGTCACGACGAGTTTACACCCGGGGCCGGGGCGCGTCAAGAGGAGTTGCATTTGACTTTTCGTTGAATTCTGCATCTCATCCGCCAGGATGAACGTGTTCTCGAACGTGCGCCCGCGTAAAAACCCGAGTGGCTCCACGCGCACGACGCGGTTCATATGCGCGCTCGACATGTACTTTTCAAAGACATCGAACATCGGGCGCGTCCAGGGCGCGAGCTTTTCGTCGATGTCGCCCGGGAGGTACCCAAGCCCTTCGTCCGCGGCGACCGTTGGTCGCGTCAGTGCGATGCGTCGGTACCGCATCGCCTCGTGACACGCCAGGAGGGTCTTCCCCGTTCCCGCGGGTGCGTTCACGACGACGATCGGCCGAGAAGATTGAAGCGCGAGCGCGTATTTACACTGCCCTGAAGTCGCGGGGAACGTGTACATATCAGGAGCGCTCAAAATATTTTCCAGGCTTATTACACAACACAACAACATGCTGAATGTCAAGCTCGACACTAAGAATATCGCGATCATCGCGGCCGTCATCGCGGCTTTCGTCTATCGCAAGCGCATCCAGGCGGAATTCAACAAGCTCATGAAGAAGGATGAATCTTACTGCGCGAAGTGCGGTAATTAGAGAAATGAAAACATGATTATAAAATGGACTACGACGCTCTCCTAGATACCACGCGCGATGCGATCGGTATCATAGAGAACGTTCTCGACTTAGAATACAAATTAAACCAATTAGGCGTGTTCGAACCTAAACCGTTCGAGCGCGAAGTCAAGCGAGTGTTCGATCTCTTACATCGGTACAACGTGGACGAGTTTAATAAAACGCGAAGGGTTCGGGTGCGCGTCTGCGAGAGAACCTTTTATCTGTGTGCACACGCGGTGATATCACTCATTACAATGTTTGTAGTTCTTAAGTACTGATTTCCTTCACTTCATCCTCCTCGTCGGCGTCCTCACCAATAGTCTCGAGTTGTTTCGGTTCGTGCGGAAGCTCGATCGTTTCGAGGCCCGACGCCTTGAACTCGTGAAACATGCGAAGCGAACCCTCGAGGCGGAGAATTTCTTTCGTGTACTGCTCGATCGCGGACGTGATCTTTTGAATGTTTTCTTCGACACTGACTGATGGCATTTTATATCTATATTATCGATGACGCATTTCTCTAAGGCTTAAGGAAATACCTCGTGTCACAAACAGACGGGCGATGAGCTCGAGCGTCGTCACTCGAACGGGCGTGAACGTGTCGGGTGGTCCGATACACGAGTACAAGAAGGAATTGACGGTGCGTCCCATCGTAAACAATGAGTTCGGCTTCCCGCCGCCTCCTTTTAAAGTTTTCAAAACCACCAAGACAGGAATATGCGTCCCACGATTCTACGCCGAACAGCGCATCGGAAAACCGGTCGAAGATAAAAGACCGAAGCCCATGCGAATCAGTGTCAAGTTCAAGGGGCAGTTACGGGCATCAACGCGTCAGGTGGAAGCGTTTGATCGAGCTATCGAGGCAGGTCACGGCGTGCTATCTCTTCCGTGTGGGTACGGGAAGACGACCGTGGCGTTGGCCATAGCGTGTAAGCTCCGATATAGGACCATGATCATCGTACATAAATCGTTTCTGGCTGATCAGTGGCGGGAGCGAATCAAACAGTTCGTCCCCGAAGCGACGATCGGGATCGTTCAGCAGGATAAAAAAGAGACCGAGTGCGATTTCGTCATCGCGATGCTCCAATCACTCTCGCTCAAGGAATACGGGTTCGGTGATTTCGAGTCGTTCGGGACCGTCATCGTCGATGAGGCGCACCACATCTGTGCGAAAGTGTTTTCTCAGAGTCTGTTCAAAATGTGCCCGAAGCACATCTACGGACTCAGCGCGACGCCCGAGCGCAAAGACGGGCTGACGAAATTACTACATTGGTTCATGGGACCGACGTTCTTCGCCGTGGAGCGCAAGAATCAGGACGGCGTCGAGGTGTTCCCGACACCGTTCGAGTGTGAGATGTTTAAAGGGCCGCCGCCCTCGCAGCGCAACGGCAAAATATCACTCGTCTCCATGGAAACGGAACTGGTCGAAATGCGCGAACGCAATCACATGCTCGTGAATCTCATCAAGCAAGCGTCCGCGGGTTCGAGACAACTTCTCGTTCTATCGAGCAGGCGCTGGCACTGCGAGCATCTCCATCAATATTTCAAAAAAACGTCCGGTCTGTACATGGGCGGGATGAAAGCGGCGGCGCTCGAAGAATCCTCGAAAAAGAAAATCATATTCGCGACCTTCTCACAAGCACACGAAGGTCTGGACATCCCGACGCTCGACACGGTCATACTCGCGACTCCGAAATCCGACATCGTACAATCCATAGGTCGAATCATGCGCGAGACAAAGGGCAAGCTCAACAATCCACACATTTACGACGTCGTCGACAGGTGGTCGATACTGAACGCGATGTATTATAAGAGACTTCGCGTGTATAGAAAGGGTGGATTTAAAATACACGGGACCGTAGACGATCAAGACCAAGCCCCGACTGAGTTTATGTTCAAAATTTAAAATGTAGCGTTTTAATAACATGTCCGGTGCACTCACAGCTCTCATTTCCAAGGGGGCCCAGGACAAGTACCTCATCAGCGAAAACCTCGACGAGGCGCACAGACACTTTCGAACTCGATACAAGAGACACTCTAATTTCGCACAGGCACCAAAACTTATCCAAACCGTCAATCCGAGCGAGGCGCTTCTGTACACGATCAAAATCCCTGCGTCCGGTGATATTATGAGCTACGTGTGGTTCGAGGGTCCCGGTATCGCCACGAATCTGTTTTATAAATCGACCATCGACCTCTATGTGGGAGGTCAAAAGATTGATTCCCATCGATACGATTATCTCAGTGATGTGTGGCCTTCGTATCTCGCGGATTCCTGGACCAAGGCACAGGAAGTCAATAACAAAATGACTCAAAACACCGTTGATTTCGTACCGTTACATTTCTTCTTCAATGACTGCCGATCGTTCCTGCCGCTCGTCGCGCTCAAGTACACGACGATTGAAATCAAAATCCATTTCGACGCCACGGTCGTCAACGGGCTCACGGCGGCGCAAAAACAGGCGCGGTGCTACGGCAACTACGTTTTCCTGGATCGCCCCGAACGAGAGCGTTTTGCCGCCCCGGGTGTATCGATTGACTTTCTCATTCCACAGGTACAAACCATCGATCATGACATGGTTCACGTCGATAACAATGTAAATGAAAGCGGTGGTGATAATATCATCGATATTTCTTCACTGAATCACCCTGTGCGTTCCCTGTTTTTTGGAATACCGGGCCTCTCAAACGATGATGTTAACGATCGATTCACGTTCAAGGAAGCAGACATCATTCTAAACGGCGTTCCGCTTCTCGAAAAAATGTCACCGCTTTATTTCCACGCGGTTCAAAACTATTTCCACTCGACGCACGGCATCGTCGAATACGACGCGACGAATGCGTGTCCGTTTTACACGCGCTATTACGCGTACCACTTTGCGCTTCACGGCGACGATTGCACGCCGAGCGGTTCGGTCAATTTCTCACGTCTCGACGACGCGCGCATTGCGTTGCGAGGAGTCGAGTGTGGTTCCGATCGCCCCGCAAATCAGGGACTCACCGTTTACGCGTTATCATGGAACATTCTTCGCATACGCGATGGTGTAGCCGGAATTCTTTTCGGAAATTAGAGTAGTTGACCATGCCATTCATTGGTAACACGGGCAAAATCGATCAGATCTACTTGGCCAGATTGGATCCACAGTCTGTCGAAGATCAGCAGGCGCAGACCTTAGATAACATCCGTACGGGTGATATCGAGGCATCGAATGTCTTGACGTCGAACATCGGAATAAATGTTCTCGAGCCCACACACAACTTTGAGCTCGGTTCGAATGTGTTCATGGACGACACACTTGACCCGGATGGATTCGTCCTGGACGTTAAAAAACGTGCGCGCACCGAAAAGTTATTCGTGACGCAGCAGTTCGGAGTCGCAAACGCGAATCCAACGCACGCGATGGACGTCGCCGATCTGTTCTTCATCGAGACCACGCCCGGTGCGGTGAATCAAGTGCAGATCGATGGGAACCTGCGCGCGTCGAACACGCTCACGATGACGCGCGCCGTGTGGGGTGTGAATGAGACGGTCGTGATCGATCCGAGTGCGACCGACGAAGTACTCGTCCAAGGTAACGTCAATTGCCAAAAATTGACGGCCACCGAAGGTTTGTCGTTCGGTGCCAACATTTTGTTCGATGACGTGGGTTCGAACGTGCTCGTTCTCGACGGTAACGCGAATCAGATCGGTGATTTCATCATCACGGGTGATCTGACGTGTCACAATCTCACGTCGACGGGCACCGCGACGTACAACACGGTCAACAACATCGCGACGACGAATGCCATAATCGAAGTGGCCCAAAACGCCCCCGCGAACCAAGATGCAGCCGTCGTATTCCATCAAGCGAACGAGAGTAACGCGTTCATCGGGTATCTACACCAGGAACCAAGCGATGCGACGGCGGGCGCGGCGGGGAACCCCGGAATAGACGAGTTCGCGATCGGTCGGTGTACGAACGGTGCAGCCGCGGTCTCGATGGATATCGTCGATGATATCACGGCCGAGGAAATCAACGTGCACGTGTACGGCAAACTGTACACGTCGAATTCGGTCGGAGTTGCCAACACCCACCCAACAGAAACCCTGCACGTCGGATCGAACCTCATGGTTTCTGATACTGGGTCGAATGTTTTGAATGTCACGGGGAATGCTTTTTTTACCGGTACCCTGACATCAAACACCGGTATAATCGTCGGCTCAAACGTCGTCGTCGGCGATGACGCCGCGACGAAGCTCACCGTGACTGGGAACACGTCGTCCACGATTCTTCTCGCGACGGATAAGATTGGCGTCGCGAATAGTGCACCGGTCGATTCGATCAGTGTCGCAGATAAGTTCCGGGTGAGTGCGACCGGGTCCAATGTCGTCACGGTCGAAGGGAACGCGGTGATTCAGTCCAATCTGATCTCGATGTCGAATCTCGCGGTCGGACGACAGGTTCCAAACGAGACGGCGCACATTCAGGGAAGCCTTCGACTCGGGGATACCGCGGGTGCGGACGACGACGCGGAGTATGGTATCAAATCGACCGGACAAGTGGCGATTCACGCGAACGACGCAGGTTCCGGAGATAGCCACACATCGCTTCTGCTTAAGGCGGGTGCGTCGACCGCGCGCGAGGCAAAGATCGACGTGCGCGGCGGAGATTCAAACACGTGCGTCGCGTTCTCGACCCTCGACGCGGAACGCATGCGCCTGACATCGAGCGGGAACCTCGGGTTGGCAAACGTAGCACCGACAGAAAAGTTGACCGTGACCGGAAATATTCAGTTGACCGGATCATCCGGTGCGATCTTCGGCGAGGCGTTCGCGGCGTCGAACAAGTCAACGAAAATCCACACGGACACGGCGGTCGGTGAGTCGTTCATAGAAAGTCGCGTGATCGCGGGCAAGGGCCTGAATTTGCGCGCGACGTCCGGTGCCAACTTTGGAGACCCGGCGGTGACTATTTTGGATTCTTCAAACGTGGGCGTCAGTCAGAGCCAGCCGGCTGCAACGCTTCACGTCGGTGGTTCGGCGTTCGTCAACGACACACTCGCGTCCGCGCGCACGGACGGGGCGTTCGATCACGCGGCGACGCCGTTAACCGTCACCAATGTCGACGATAACGCGTCTATCAATTCTCCGGACCACGTGCTCAATCTGTGCCGGCGCGGGGCGTCCGCGGGGTCTGTGAAAGGGCAAAAGGCTGAGTTCGCGATGGCGCGGTGGGAAAGCAGTGGAAACAATTCACGCACGCGATTGGATATCAATCTAGCGCACGATCTCTACAACAATGTGAATGTTTTGACGATGCGGTCGGATCAGCGGGTTGGTGTTGGCACAAACGCACCTCGGTCGAGTTTGCACGTCAAATCGTCGGGGTCAGAAAACCCCGAGGGGAACGGCCTCCTCGTGTTCAACTCGGCGAAAAATGCCGACACGGAAGACGCGATCGCGTGTATTCAAGTCCAGGAAACGGGCGGGAATCCATACGCGTCGTTCGCGGTTTACGACGACGATGTGAATCCGGCGACTCGAACCGGTTGGACCATCGGCTGCGATAACGCGACGACGAAGGATTTCCGAATCACGGCGAACGTCAGCTCGGTGTCCAACGTCCAACAAACGGCACTATACATTAACGGCTCGACCTCCAACGTGGGGATCGGCACTGACGTGACCTCGTATGCCAAATTGTGCGTCGAAGGTGACATATTGATGGGAAACATTCTCGAGTTTGGTGGGGTCACCGGTGATCAGCGCACTCGCGACGGTGGGACGGGTGATTTCGGACACACGTTTCTCGAGGAAAAGCGTAAGGGGTCGTCGAACACGTCCGAGCTGCTCGTGTTCAAGGGAAACGATAGGAGCGATAAGGACTTGATTCGACACGTCGCCGCGCAACACAAATTCTTCGTGTACCGGAAAACAACCGGTCTTGTGAAATCAGAAGTGGATTCGATCCGCGCGGGCCTGGCGGATATCACGAACGTGTACGAGCACGACCAACCCGTCATGATGCTATCAGCGGGTGCGGGCGCCGGTGGACGAGTGAACATCGGCGGAATCTCGGACACGGGAGAGGCGGCGGCGCGCGATGATACGCGTCTCTATGTCACCGGAGATGTGGAGCTCACACAGAGCTCGAAATTCATGGTCGGGAACGAAAAGCTCCAATTGTCTTCGGCGAGTGGAACGACGACGAATGCGATCACGAGCGCAGCTGGGTATAATCTCCAGTTCCTCAGTGGATTCGTCGAACGCATGCGCATCGCGTCGGATGGGAAAGTTGGGTTGGGTACTCAAACGGTCGATAACAACCTTCACGTGTACGATGGAAGCACGGGGAGTGTCACCGTGGCGAAATTCGAGTCCGCGAAGGGCGCGAGCGGAACGACGACGACGGGCATAGATCTATCTGTGCGCGACGGATCGACCAAGTACGGCGGGTTCGTGCGAGGGTTCAAAACACACAACGGTTCAACGGGTCTCATTCTCGGGTCCAACGATGCGGGAACGGAGGCAAATTCCATCTATTTTTCGGGAGGGAAGTGCGGCGTGGGCACTGACGATTGCGATGATGAATTACACCTCTACGATTCAAACTGTTTGATTCAGTCGAGCACGTCACATGCGTATTTGAATTTCAAGACACCGCACGGGGCCGCGACGTCGAACATCAGGGCCGGTAGTGATGGTGATTTGTACATAACACCGGCGGAGTCGAACGTGTTCATTAATGGGAACCTGGACGTCCAGAACGATATCTCGTTCGGTGGGACGCTTCAGCTCGGGTCCACGCTCGGGATTAATCTCGGGTCGGCGTCGCCGCAGACCGCTTTGCACGTCGGCGGTGGTGTCATCACGAACGATGGAGACTTCGCGTGTAAACGCTACTCGAAATCGTTCACCGTCGGCACGGGCGCCGCCAAGGATATTCAGCTGGTTTTCGGACCGCGCGCAATGCTCGCCGAAATCAAGGCCGTGCTTCGAGAGATCGGATCGCAATCTAACGAGAACACTGTGAATACGCTCATCATCGAACTTCAAGGCGGCAACTCAAACACGATCACCAACACGACGTCGAGCATTCCACTCGCGTTCGGGCGCGTGAACGTGTTCGGTGGGGCGAACGATTACCCGTGGAACATTCAGGCGTGCGCCACGACGGCGACGACGCTCACGTTGGTTCCGAAAGACGTCGCGAACGCGCGGGTGTACGCGTACGATATCTTCGTCAAGGTGTACTCGAGCATTGGTGGAAAATTGGCGAGTATTAAGCGTGATTCTCAAAATATAACAGTGCAAAGTTTCACTTATTAAAAATAGGACGTATTGTATAATGAAAAACGCATTCAGAGCGTTCGGTATTTCTAGTCTGATTCTGGGTGGGACCACCGCGGGATTTTCACTCGGTGTGCTCATCGGGTATATAAAAGATACTACAATCCACGACGCGCGCGAAAACAAAACCGACCGATGATGGACACGGACGTGAACGCATACATCAAGCGCGTTTTCAAGGACGCGAAGACGCGCGCGAGCAGACGAGGCGCACCGTTTACGGCGACTCTCGACGACTGGATCGATATCTATTCGTCGCAAGAGGGCACGTGTCACGCCACGGGTTTTCCACTCGTCTTCACCGCCACGCCCATGCAACGCACGGCGCATGCGCAAAATATCATGCCGATTCTCATCAATCAAGACGAAGGGTACACGAAAGAAAACATACGTTTCGTGTGCGCGCGAGTCGGCGCCATGAAATCAGATATGTCGTACGATGCCCTGGTGAGGTGGTGCGGAGATATCGCCGCGTGGGATAAGTATAAGAGTAACGCGTAGTTTTGTATTTAAAGACATACTAAGATCGTAAACGCGAATATGATCATCGCGGTTCTACCCTCCTTGAGAAGAACGCTTCGATCGAATGCGTCGTCGGACGCGTGCAATTCACTCGATCGCAACGTAGAATACGCCGATAGGGCGCAGCACGCGACGCCCAGAAGAGCCATGCCCGGGTCGTGCGATTGTCGAAGCGGGTTCGCGCCAGTGATGACCCAGTTTGTGCTCGAAGTGACGACGCCGTATATCGCGGCCTTTCCCGACGCGGCCTCGACCACCTTGAGTGGTCGATTTCCCGATGATGCGCGGGCCACGACACGTCGTCGGTGGTGAGGTTTGATCGCGGGGGAAATTTGGAGTGTGTTCATATCTATTCTGATCGTATCTTTTTTATGCACCGATCGCGCGCGACATTTCGACGAGTTCGATCAAATTTTGTATGATGTTCAAGTGAGCGTAGGATCGCACGCACTCGCGCGGAATCGCGATGAGTTGTAAGATTCGCTCGTTATCGTCGGGTTCGCTCGGCTCTTCGAACTTTCGGATGTAGTCCGCGGCCGTATAGACGAGGGCATCGAGATATTCTTCAATCGCCATCTCGAGCCATGAGTTTTTAGGCGTGCCCCACGTCATCGTGTCCATGTTAGTGCGTACACCGTGTCCGTACTTGGTTTTACCGAGATCCAGTCTCGCTAAAACCAAATCGCGTATCATCATGTTCTGTTCTGGGCATATCTTTTTTATGCACCGATCGCGCGCGAAAATGAAATTAATTACTCCTTGTTGAAGTATCGGTTGATGTTTTCGATCTGATCGTTATACTTCGCGATCTGGTCGAGTTCTATTTCGATCGCGCCGACGACATCGCTGTGTTCCCCGATTCCCGCTGGGTTTTCGAGATAAACTTCGATGTTAGCTCTGTGCTTACCGACCATGCCTCGCGCGTGTGCGAGCACGGCTTCGAGGAGAATGCGTCGCATTTTTACCTAAGGCGGAGAATTTTAATCTATTCACGCGAACACCGAATCGTCGTCGCTTCTTCTTCTTCAAAACGAGCGATGTCGCCACCCCGTACCAATAGCACGGGTGATTGATGTACTTATTAGATCCGTCCGCACACACGAAAGCACACTTCTGTGCGCGGACGGCCTCAATGAGTCGCGTTTCCCACTCGGTTTTACCGCGCGCGATCTGACGCGCGACCCATTCCTGGTCTATCCGAACGACGTGACACTCGCGATCGAGCGCGAAGATGTGTTTGACGAGATCGCGGTGTTGATTCTCGCGCGCGTTCGAGTTCCAGTGGCCAAAGTCTCGAAAATGTTGTCCCCCATCGACCTCGGTTAATGTCTTTTCACCGGACGGGTGTTCGACGACAATATCGAATTTGTAGGGGAACGCGGCCCACGTACCGTCGTCGTCTTTCGGTACGTACTTTCGCGTCCCGAGGTGTTTCACAATCTCGTCGCCGAACGCGCGTTTGAGACATTCGAACACGGCTTTTTCAGTTTTATCTTTGCACACGGGACACCAGTGGCCAAGTGCCACACTATATAGTTGTGGATCCCAGTCGTGTGAGCAAATGTCACACGTGAACCATCGCCGTTTGTGCGATTGCATGAATTCCGTCCTGGGTATGGATTCACCGTTCTTCTCGTAATTCCATTGTGCGGCGCGGAGGTGTGAAGCGAACGATTTAGCATGGCATATTTGACACGCCTGGTCATCGCACAACTTTTGGTTCGAACAGTATGGACACCACCGGTCGTTACACGACGTCGCGTTGTTCAATGAAGCACGAAACGCATGCGGACACTTGTCACATTTGAACCAGCATTCCTTATGTGCACTTTTGAATACGTCGCGTGGTTTGACATCGCCGTTCTTTTCGTCGTGCCAATGTACACTCTTAGGGTGCGATGCAAACGACTTTTCATGGCACACTTGACACGCTGGGTTATCGCATAACTTTTGGTTCGCACAGTAGGGACACCACCGGTCGTGACACGTCACATGGTTCAATCGAATATCGAAGTCGTGTGGACACTTGTCACACTGAAACCACCATTTCTCATTCGAACACTTAGCGACGTCGCGAGGTATGACACCGCCGTTCTTCTCGTAATGCCAATGTGCGCTTTTCGGATGCGATGCAAAGCTACGCTCATGGGTTTTAGGGCGTCGCGGGGCCATTCTATCCTTATCACATTTACACTCATTTCTCTAATATGCATTTTAGCGATTCGAAATATATCGATCGAATCGGAAAAATGTTATTTACCTTTACCGCCCATCACCGCGTCGACGAGTCCGAGCGTGAGCACGCCCGCGATGAAGAAGAACACCGCCATGTTACACTCGGTGGTCTCGGACGACGAGGCGCGACGCACTCGTGGCGTCCGGGGTGATGGCCTGGGATTTTCACGCGGTCGCGCGGGAGGCGCGGTGCTCTCGAAGGGTGCGTATGAAAGAGCGCCCATCTCTCATATGAGTCTACAAATTAATTTCGACCGCCTTTTTCTTCTTGCCTCGAGTGGTCTTCTTGGTGGTTTTGCTACTCACATCGACCTCCTTGATTCCGTCGTTATCCTCCATGGCGGTATCGTCGGTGACCTGTTCGACGATATCAGAGATATCATCCGCAACGTCCTCGGGAGGTGGGCGCGGACCCGTCGACGTACTCATGGTCTGGGGCGGCATCGTGATGTTACCCATGAGCGCACCCAAATCCAGACCCGGGCCCTTCATCTCATATGAACCATCGGATGACGGCGCGCCCGCGGCGGCGGGCTGGGCGCCCGATGCGGCCGTCTTCTGAACGGCGGACATCATGTTCTGTACGAGCTCGGGGTTCTGTTTCAAAACGTCTCCGACGTTCGGAACAGCTGCCTTGAACATGCTGTTCGTCAAGTGGAACATCATGGCCGATCCACCGAGCATCATGATGAGCTTGACCTCGGGTGCGACTTGCATCGACGTTCTGTACTTGACGTACAACTCTTCGAAAACGCCGTCGTAATCGTCGACGTTTTCCATCACGGACTCCGACCACCCATCAAGCTCTAACTCGAAAGGGTTAAATTTCTTGTTCATGAACTCGAGGCCGGTCGTACACGCGATGAGCATTCGGCGAGAAAACCGAATGGATTGGTCGATTTCGATGCTGTACGTGATCCGCTTGACCTCGGCGCGAATGTCGTCGATCTGCGAATACACGTTCAATTTCTTATTAACGGTAAACCCCTTTTTCTCGAGACGGTTGAGCTTATTTATGAGGTCAGCCTTTTCATCGTCGATACTCGAGTACCCGCTCGACGGTTGTTCCTGCGGAGGTTGTGGCGCGTAGCCAACGTCATCGTCGTCGTAATCGTCGTACCCGTATCCGTCGTCGTCGTCGTAATACTCTTCCGGACCGTCGTGGTGATCGAATTCACGCGCCTCCGGTGGGGCGGTTTGTGTCTGTTTCGTGGGGTTGATGAACGCGTCCATCTCGTCAGGTTGTTGTTGCGCAGCTGCCCTGGACGAAGACGCGCGCGGCGTCGGACGGGGCGCGCGGGAGATCGGGCGAGGTGCCTCGAGCTCTATTTCGTGCATGAGCGCCTGTTCGCCCTCGGAGAGTTTCATCGCGGCGGTGTCGCCGCGGTCGAGAATGATTTCTTCACCCATGTGTGTTCTGAGTTTCTATCAGAAATAGAATTCTCTTCTCTAACGCATTATTGAAATGATATTTTTTATGTTGGTGCATTACAGTACATAATGAACGATTTCGATTTAGAGGAACACACGATCGTCGTCGATAATCTCGATCACACGAATAAGACCGATTTCACGGCGCATCTCCCCGTGGCGCTCGATGACGTGGTCGAAGCCAGGCTCATCGCGGCGAGCATCAACACGTCAGGCGATGCGCAAAGAGTGCTCCACGTGAACATCGATGAATTGCGAACGACCTTCAGTCAGAGAACGAAGGCGGACCTCGCGTCCGGGTCCGATAACCACTTGAATGGCTTGTTCGGCACGATCATATGCCAACACGTCCTGCACGCGGCGTCGAACAATCAAAAGGCTGTCTTTTTCCGCGACGAGTACCGCATTTCGCGTCGATTTTACACACCGATTCAAAAGTTGGACCGGCTCACGTTTAACATCGA
>Ga0066371_10000153_pt1 | contig 15208 bp, 16 predicted proteins | sample Knorr_S15_td_DCM_FD_71214 | JGI IMG/M metagenome (GOLD analysis project Ga0066371, IMG submission 71214) | Marine microbial communities from Southern Atlantic Ocean transect - Knorr_S15_td_DCM_ad_63m_LV_B | ecosystem: Environmental > Aquatic > Marine > Oceanic | place: Southern Atlantic ocean... | reverse complement strand
GGAGATAGTTCTTTAGACAGTGAATGTTTATTATGCGATCGATTATTTTGTTATAGATGTATTGAAACTTGTAGATATTGTAACAATAATTTTTGTAATTCTTGTGATTCTTTACAATATGTTCCTTCGGAAAAAAATGTAGAATTTGAAGATAAAAGACAAAGACAATTCTGTAAAAGTTGTATTAAACAACATTACACAGAAATAGCTCCTTGGGATAATGGAGATTCATCATCATCCGAATCAGATGATAGTGAATCTGATGAAGATAATTAAATTTTTTTACACCAACCATAATAAACATGGCAACGCATGTTTCCAATAGTATCACCATCTGTTTCAAAATCTAATTCATTTACTTTATGTATTTCAATAGCAGTAAGAGGTTCATTATAATTTTCTTCAGACGTTGGATAATAATAATTCATTATAGCTTCGGGCAAAATATTATAAAAATTTATATTAGGAAAACACCATGCTGGTTCAAATAAGTTTTCAAAATGTCTTATACAAATAGAATACTTTTTTCTATAATAATACTTATAATTAAAGGTATATTGTTTAATCAATAGCCATAAATCCTTAGGAAAATACATTAATATATATAAATAAAAAATTTTTATATATTAATAAACAATTGTTTCTAATGGTTTACCCGGAACTACTGTTTTTACTTTCCTTTTATTTTCATAAACACTTATATTTTGTATATTTGAAAAAGGTTGAATCTTAGATCTTTTTTTTTTGTTTTTTGATAAAGCATAACCATAACAACACAACATATAATATAATAAAAAATTTAATTTTTAAATATTATTTTAATTATTTGTTACAGATATTACGAAAGGTACAAATTCTTGTTGTCTGTTATTTATTATACCGTGGGGATTCGAAACTAAACAAGCTAACGGATCTATATGATCCACAACATAGTCTTGTGAGATAAAATTTTTTAATATTGGAATAAAATCACCATTTATATTATATGCAAAAATTAATGCTTTTTCAACACAACCTGGTTTTCGTATAGCCCAAGTGTCTTCTCCTGTTTGATTAAATCTATTAATAATTTCATATATAGTTGCTCTTTGATTCTTTTCTATATATTCTCTCAATTCTTGATTACTCGGAAATATTGGTTCGCCCATCTATATTAATATAAAAAAGTCTTTTTAAGCTAGTTATTATAACATTTTTGGTATTCTTTTTCACCTATCTCTATACTCCTTTGAATACGTAATTCACTCTGATTACGGCGTGGTTTGGTTAAATACAAACGTCTCAACTTATCCGCACAAGGACATTTTATACCATCTATCAATTTTGCGCAATCACGGACTTCGGTCATTTTCATCCAATTAATAATAGTAGCTCTTGTAGCAAACATCTTTCTTGTTATTGAATAAAAAAAGTGGATATTTTTTATATTCAATTTAATTAATCATAATCAGAATCGTGTGGATCTACATAGGGGGCTTCAACTAACGGACCTGGAGGCGGTGCGTGGTATGTGCGAGACCTGGGTATATGTAGTTTATTTTCTTCTCTTGTAAGTTTACGTCCTAATTTTTTTGCCATTACTCGTCTTACACACATACGCGTATAATTTCTACAATGACAATAACAAGTAGTATCACCCGGATAATTATTGTATCTGTCCACCGCTTCTCGTCCGTGCCACCACAGTGTTGGCGGTTTTTTTCCAGTAAATTCAAAATCAGGATTTAATGCCTCTGGTTTTGTAATTATACTTACTTCCAATTCTCCTGTTTTGTCTGATGTATAGACATTGCCTTTTTGTTTTTGATGTCTTTTGCAACAATTACATTTTAAAAATGTTTGGCAAGTATTTTCTGGATCACAATTCCGAACAGAATGCAAACGAAATGCTTGATCCATAATCAAATCTAATGGAAAATTTTGTTTATGAATGGAATAGTAATAATACATCATTATTTTTTCTGTTATCTCAGAAGGAACATGTTGTGATGGTACTTTTTTAATAAAAGCATCCACCAAAAGAGATTCTAATTGCTTGTGTTTCAAAGTCATGGTTGTGAATAATTGTGACATGTAATAAAACAACAAATTCAATTTAAAAAGGTATGAATTTTTTTACACATTTGAACATTTAAAACGCCGAAATAACTTATATAAAATTAATATAGTAATTATTAATGTAATAATTATAAAAGGATACCAAACAATAATGTTTGCTACAAGTTTACTAGTATAATTACTAAAATTATCTATGATATTTTCATAAGCTATTTTAACTTTATAACTACATTTATCATTTAATCTAAAATAATGATGATTCCATGAATATATTAAAGTTATAATGAAAAAATTGATATCTGTTAAAATATATTTCCAAATATTAGGTTTCGCATTTATTTTATTAGCAATCATATTAGAATAATCATATGGGTCAACTATTGTTTTTAATCTTTCACAACAAGAAGGAAATTCATTCTGCTGTTTATTATTATCTATAATAATTTCATTTAACATTTTTTTTTTACATGGTAATGAACTATTATTGTTATATATTTCTTGTGCAACCCAACGACTTTGTAATTCTGCCATCATAGGAATAGATGTAAGATAAGGTCTAATATATCCTACAAAATAAACACTATTATCATAGTATGAAAATATTTTTTTATAAAGATATTTATAATATTTTTTGTCTATAAAATTTAATCCACCAAACGGTTTATAACCAGTACAAAATATAATTACATCAAAGTTATCTTTTTTACCGTTTTTAAATATAATTTCATTATTAGATATATCCTTAATACCATTAACTGCTTTTAGTTGACCTTTTGAAATAGAACTAATAATATCTCTACTTTTAACATAATAACTATTGAGATAACCACTATTTGTTTCCCATTCTTTTATACCATGACCATTTTTTCCCCACCAAAACGGAATTGTAAATGGATTAATTCCAAAAATTAAATTAGCACCGGGAACTTTACCCATAAAATTTTTTATAACAAAATCAAGTAGTCTACTGTAAAACATATCAGCCGGAGCATATGCCCCAAAATTCCTATTTTGTAACCAAACTCCTTTACGTGAACTTATAGTTATCTTATTTTTCAATTTGTGTTCTTCAGCTATATCACATGCTGTATCTGAAACACCGACTAATAATATTTTTTTATTTATAAGTTGATTTTTATATTTATCATATTCATCAGAATGAAATTTTAGACCTATAAAATTATTATACATTTTATCTTTTGGAATATTTAAAAAATTATTAACAGTTCCACATGCTATAACTAAATTTTTACATTTATAAACTTTATTTTTAGTATATATATTCCAATAATCTCCTATTTTTTTTGTATTTAGTACCGTTATATTGCATTTTACATGCTTTAATAAATCAAATTTTTTTGCATATAATTTATAATATTTAAAAATATCACTATGATGTGGAAACTCTGGATATTCTTTTGGTATAGGAAAATCACTAATAGTCATATATAACTTTGATGAAACACAATAAGTAAATTCTTTTACACTTGGATGGTTCTTTATATTCCAAACACCAAAAGGATATTGATTTTTATCAATTACTAAAATATTGTGAATACCTAATTCTTTTAAATGTTTTAATGTAAATAAACCAGAAATACCCGCGCCAATAATAATTGTATTTATCATAATAATAATAATAATATTATTATATTAATTATTATACGATTTTTTTAGTTCAAATGTGTAAAAAAATTTTCTATGTAAATTAAATTATTTTATTAATTTATTTAATCAAATTCTACACCTTCACTCTCCAAATCTTTTCTCAAATTTTTAAAATTATTAGTCACTTCATGTATTAATTCTTTACTAAAATTATAATCTGTCATAATACTCCATACCAAACAATCATATTCTTCATTCCACGCCTTGTTGATCTCTTCTAAAATTTCTTTAATAATACTCTTATCCTGATTTAATGCTTCAATTAACCATTTTTCTCTTTTACCCAAAATATCAACTCTCTTTCCAATATCCCCCTCATCAATACTTACCAACTTATTACCGTGTTTTATCAATACATTTCTTCCATTAAAATCACTTACTCTAAAAATACCCCGAAACACACCAATTTTTACATACTCTTTCAATATTTTTCTACCTTTTAATAATTCTTTATTTTTACCTATTTCAGTTCCCGGTTCAATCTTATCCATAACACAATATACTACTTTATTTTTTACATCTTTATTATCACCAACACAAGGACCCCAACTAACCATTTTCCAATTATTTACCCAACTTTTTTTAGTCCTATCTTTTTTTTCTATTCTAAAATTAGTCACTACTCTTTTCATTCCAATTTTCTCTAATCCAAACAAATTTTTACATTCATCCAATACACAATAATCTCTATTATAATTCATACTCACCCTACCTTCCTTCCAAATTTTACCTTCATATTCAAAACACATCACTTTATTTCCACAGGTAATATCACTACATAATTTTATTTTATTTACATCAATAATTTTAGAATCAATAAATTCCAAATTTTTTTCTAAATCATCAAAATTAGGCTTTCCTCTCATCTTTTTGATTCTTTTATATTTTTCTTTTCTAATTTCTTCTCTGCTTTTTTCGGTTTTAGCTTCAACCTTTATAATTTCTTTTTTTATATTTTCACTTTTTTTAAAATAAAATTTAATATCTTTTTTTAACTTGTCATTTTCCTCTTTAATTTTTATATTTTCCTCTTTAATTTTTTTTATTTCATTTTCCATTTCTTTAACAGACATATTTTTAGTTTCATCTTTTTCTTTTTTCTTTTTTTCCTTTTTCTTTTTAGAGCGAACCGGATTTAATGTCTTTTCTAGAATATAATATTCTCTCCATTCTTTTTTTAAAAATTCCACATTCTCATCTACTACAACACAACCTTCTAGAGCAAAATCCTTTCTATTTTTACCAGCTTTTCTACCCTGACTAGTATGCATATCTACTACATAATCATCCATCTGCATATATTCACAACTTTTTGTCCAATATACCGTTAACGCATTTCCTTCATCTTTTTTTCCGCTATACATTTCTTTTAAATCATTATAATAAAGTTCATTAATAAAGAATCTACATGGACCTCCTCTTACTAATTCAATACAATTTACCAAAAACATAAATCTTTCTCCTCTCGTTTTATTTTTATTAAATTCATCAAATTTATATTCTAATAATTTTTTTACCAAACCCTTATTATATTTTTGATAATGAACAAATTCTAAATCAAACAACATTTTCCAAATTTTATTTATATTTTCTTTCTTTTTTCTAAAAACATATTTTTTACTTTTTCTACCACCATTAAATATTTTAAACAACCAAAAATGCATCCCATCATCATTTTTTTTAAAACAATCCAAAAATTGTTCATAATGATAATCATCTATTTTTTCTCCGTATTTATCCAATCTTTCCTTGTCATATTTTTTTTGATTACCGGCATTTTCTGGATCTAATCTAAATCTATAATCCCAATAAGCCCTAATGTCACTAGCATGACGAGACAATTTTCCATCTTGCAAACAATGACAAATATATACTAACCATTTCATACCATTTTTTCTATCATTATCAAAATTTTCTATTAATTTTCTTAATACCAAATATCTCTCCACTTCAATAAACAATAATTCTTCATCCATCATAACTATTATTCTATTCAACATATTTGTAATAATTCCCTTGGCCATTTTCTTTTCTGTATCACTTTCTGCCCATAACTCAAACTTAAATATTTCTAGTGCACACCATATCATTTCGGGTAATTTTTTTCTCCTTAAATATTTCTGCATTCCACTTTTTAAAACATCTAATTTATATCCGTGGTGGCTTACACTACTGAAACACGTTCTATACGCGATCATACTGTTTTTCTTAAGGGTTTGCATAGTGTCTTTACTTTTAAAATCCATATTAAAATTATAATATAACTATAACTATAATTTTAATTCAATTTAATTTAATATATATAATAATACACCTTAATTTTTTACATAAATACCCGTGCCTTTATCTACTTCACTTTTATCTACTTCACTTATTCTTTCTAATATATAATCATCATAATTGGTGATATCTTTTAATTTAAAATACAATTTAACAGTTTGAAACTTTTTCACTCTATGCCAACTTACTTCACGATAAATATTCAAATACGGTTCATTTACATATATGTATCTATGAGTAATCAAATCCTTTGGAAATTTATTAAAAACAGGATTTAAAACTAAATATTCAGGTTGCTTCATTATTAAATTGAATTAAATATATTTTAAGTTATAATGAATATAAATATTATGGATACAAATACAGTTCAAAATTATACCCAAACAGTTGATATTATGTTAAATTCTGCTAATTCTATGAAAAATGAAGTTAGTGATATCTATTGGCAGGAATTTCAGGATAAAAAACATGTTTTTGATAAATTAAAAACAGATTGTTGTTATTGGGCTCCAGAAGTATTCAAAAAAAATTTTTGGAATACATTATATAAAATATGTTCAATTAATTTTAATAACGCTTCTAATCCTATTCATAAAAAATTATTAGAAGTATATAAAAATATATATAAACAAGAAATATCCAATTTAAATTGAACTATATAAAAATTTTTTTACGTAGAACAACTAGAATGTTTCAATTACCGCCTGACGTAATAAAGAAAATATGGGAATATGATCCCACGTATAAAAACGTTATGAACCTTTGTTTATTAGAATTACAATACGCATCTCCCTATTGGGGTTTAAGGGTAATGTGGGATAAGGAATATCATATAAAAACAATTGAAAAAAGTAAATATGACAAATATTATAATATAAATAAGAATCTAGCTTCTTATTGGAATAACGATTATAGAAAAGTTATTATTGAAAGGGGTAGACGTTTAAATCCTAGAGAAACAAAATATTGGACATACAATGAGTTTATTTGTGATGTTTATGAAGGCATGCATTTTCGTATTTTACAAAATATAAAATCTTATAAATATAAGATGTTTAATATTAACAAAATGTGTAATACTAATAAATGTGAATTTTACAAATCAGAAATGTCTTCTAAGAGACTAAAATTAATAGCTGGCAAATATATTGAAGTCCCATTTTAATATAAAAATAGATATAAAATGTTTTTTCTATCATTATTTATGGATGATATAATTACATTAACACTTATATTAGGTATATTTATTATAATAATTTTATTTATACTATCTATTTTTTGTACAATATACATGAATGAAATATATGAAACTGTGTATCAAGTGTTTAACACTCATAATAATAGAACAATTCCTAGAAGAAGACAGAGAAGAAACGCAATTTATGTAGTTCCTCAACCTATCAGAGAAATAGAATTAACACCACTACCAAAAAAAAATTTTATAATTATACAAAATCCAAATAGTCCTTATACATTAGGAATAGAACATTCAACCGAATAATCTATTCATATTGTATATTTCTTTTTTATCTTGTTCTTCAGTATATAATTTATCAATCAAACTTATATCTCTTAACCGTAATGTATATTCCAATTGATTATTTTTTCTACCTACACGTCCAAATGCTTGTAACATTTTTTCCTGAGTCATATTTGCCAAATCTTTTGATAAATAACCGTGACAAAATTGATAGTTAGTTCCATATATATAATCTGAAGAAGCCAATATTAAATATAATTTTTGTTCCTGAGCTAATTTTTTCATAATATCTTTATATTCCTTACAATTTTCATCAGCAAATACTCCAATACCCATGAGTAATAATATTTTCCATTCGTCATTAACATTTAATACCATTATTTTTTCAACTATTTCATCCTCAATATCGCTTGTAAAAGCGCGTTCAATTCTTTTACGTGTTAATTTATCAACTGATTTTAAGTCGTGTAAGTTGTTTAAATGTTGTTCTGTATTTGGAATATATATCTTTCTAAGATTAATAGGCTTTATTTTTGATTTTAGCGAAGATACTTTTCTTTCAAATTCCAATATTTCTTGTTCTTCTCTAGACCCCATAACTAAATCTTTATCTTTTTTGCTATTTGCTTTAATTTGACGTTCTTCTTCTTCCATTGTAATTTTCTCTAATTCTTTTTTATAAACATCATTTTCTGTAATGATTTCTATAATTTTGTTCAATTCTGTAAATGGAATTCTACTGGCTTTTAAATAAAACAACGCTAATTTTTCTACATTTTCCGTTAAGAATATTGTTGGACCATCTGTCAAAGTATACGCATCCGTTGTTGTTATTTTTATATTAGATTTATACTGTTTGGTTAATTTAGATTTATATGAATTCCATAATTTTGCATCAATTTCCTTTAAACTAGATATCAACTTTAAATAATACAACGTTATAGATTCAATATCAATATCCTGTATATCTTCAAAATAATTATTAATACCATAAATTGGCTTAATTAGATTATTTTTATTTAAATAAATAAGATAATTTGACATTTCCTTGACATCTACGTGTCTTAATAGAGTTTTATTATTTTTAATATATTTTGCATATTTTTTTAACTTTTTTTTATTATTATCTGCTAATAAATGTGGCATTACCACATAACCATTACTATCTATAATTGAAATAGTTTTTTTACAATCATAGCTAATTATTTCGTGTATTTCACAATTTTCAAACTTATTTTTAAAACCGTAAACCATTGGTAATATATGTTCTTTATTTGGTAAAGTAGCTGAAGATAATATAATATTTGGTATTTCATTTTTTACCCAATTATTTTGTAATATCTTGTGAAATTCATGATTTTCATAATCCAATGTTATTGTAGGTTCATCCCAATACCATAAAATGTCTTCTTTTTTATTAAAGGCTAACATATAATTCATAGAATACAAATAAGATTGAATATCGCTTATTATAATTTCTACGTTATCTCCAACACTATTATCTACTCTAAAAATACCACCTGTTTTTCTATTTTTTATAAAATCCTTCACCGCATAATAATGTAATCTAATGTCATCAGTATCCTTACAACCAAAAGCAATTGCTACTTTCAACTGCATACTAATACAAGCTTTTGCCAATTGTAGACCAACATGTTTTGCGGCACAAACAAATATTATTTTATATTTTTTTGACAAACCAATTGGACTCAATGTCTTTCCTGTTCCTGTTGGTGCCTGATACAAAATACATAATGGATTTTCTGTTTTAGATACAGTAAATAATTCCTTTTGATGATTATACAATTCTAAATTACTATATTTGCTTAACAACACATTTTTTTCTATGTAATCTTCAGCATTCTCAATAAGAATATTTTTTAATTTTTCCATTTTCTTTTTATCTGATTCTAGTAAATTATTAATAAACATCAAAACATAAGTGTTTATATTTGATATTTTATTTTTTATTAATTTACATATCGTATAATACCATTTTGGTTTTTCTTTTTTATCACTTTCCAAATACTTTTTACACAAATTTAATAATATATATTCATATAAATTCATCTGTATTGATTTTAATCTTTTTTCAAAATTTTTTATTCTTATTAAATCTGCCTTCTTTAATTTTTTTTTACATTTATCGATATTGATTTTTATATTTAGATCGTGTTTTTTTATATAACTGTCTATTATCTTTTTAAAATAACTATTGTAAAAATGAACATCATATAATTGAAAATTATCATCTACTTTCATATATTTGTTTAAACTATATGTATCATTAAATAAATTGTTTACATTATCATAAGAATTCATAATCATTCTTAAAATTTTTTGTTCTGGTTCTGGTAATGGAACTTCTAGTGATTCCCATTCTTCTTTAGTTAATTTACGTTGAGTTAAATCCATAGTAATTGATATAATTTAATAGAGTAAAATTTAAATCAATTTAAAAATATGTTTTGTGATTATATAATAATGGAAAATATATATATTTATTCAATTGACGGAAATATTGGTTCAGGAAAATCAACAGTAATTAAATTATTAAAGGAAAAATTTAAAACAATTAATAAAACAGAAATAATATATTTACCTGAGCCAGTAAAAACATGGTCATCTATTAAAGATAAAGAAGGAGAAAATATTATAGAAAAATTTTATAAAGACAATAAAAAATATGCTTTTGCTTTTCAAATGATGGCATATATAACTAGAATAAACCAGGTTAAAAAAGTAATTAAAAATCTTGAAAATAATAAAAATTATATTATTATAACAGAAAGGTCTGTTCATACTGATAAAAATGTATTTGCCAAAATGTTATATAACAATAAAGATATTAACGAGTGTGAATATCAAATTTATAATAAATGGTTTGATGAATTTATTTGTGATATACCAATTCATAGATATATATACATAGATACAAGTCCAAAAAAGTGTCTGGAGAGAATAGAGAAAAGATCTAGAAAAGGGGAAAATAAAATTCCTATTGAATATTTAGAAATGTGTAAAGAACATCACGATATCTGGTTAAACAAACTAGATGATGTATTTTATATTAATGGAGATGTTGAATTAGGAACTACTGAACACATTGAGGTATTCAATAATATAACAAAATATATTTTTGAAAATACTCCTAACAATACTATTGATGGCACACAAATAACTTTGGAAATGCTTATGCAACATCCATTTTTTTAATCCATTGTTAACATTAAATTATTCAAACAACTAACTGGTTTATATTTCAATATATCTAGTTCTATTATAGTTGTTGGAAATTCCTCCTTACCATAAATATCCTGTAAGCATAACCATTCAAATAATCCACCAACATATAAATAAATATTATAAAATCCCAAATTTTGTAACTGATTATATTTTTCATAAATTTTATTTTGATTACAATTCTCTCCATAAATTATTATATACACATCAAATTGTTGTTTTTCAATCATTTTTCTAATTATAGTTTCTTCATTTGAAGCAAGTACCGTATTTTTTATTAAACAATTTTGTTTAGTGCTATCAAGTGTATTTATTAGTATTTTTTTATTATTTGTTTTAATAGTTGTTTGAATATCTTCAAAATTTACCTTGTTGATTATATTGCTATTTTTACCAAATAAATAGTTTACAAAATTCATTATTAATTATAAGTAAAATTATTTCTTTATTTAAATATAAAAAAATAATTTAATTTGCTGCCGCTGCTTGAAAAAAAGTCCAATATGGAAAACCATATTCAAATCCATATTGTCCCTGTTTCGCCTTATATCTACTCTGCCATAATCTAGTATATGTTACACCTTTATAACGTATTGTAGGCAATTTAAATCTCTTAATTAATCTATTGAATGGAGAATGTTGTGCAAACCATAATTCATCCCATCCTCCTCTTGTAATACGATTAGGTGTTGGTGGTCGTAAACGTCCAACATATAATACCCCAGGAACTTTTGTCATTTCTCTTATAAAATTTCTATTCCAACCTATTCCAGTATGACCATTTGAACGTTTTAATGATGGTATTATCTTATTTGTAAAGTTCCAAAAAGGGAAATCAGGCAATTTATATGTTGTTTTTGTTATATTCCAATCTCCTAACATTCTAGGAAATTGATTACTGTCAGCTTCGTTATTTGTTCTTTTTAATTCGGTCCACCTTTGACTTCTAAAATACCAATGAGCATTTTTAAAATTTAACTTTTCAGCTGTAGGCATAGTTACTCCATTACAATAACGGCACATATCTGAAAAATCTTTCCAACAAGGCTTTTTCCATGGAGACGGAGGCACTTTACCTCTACATGCCAAAGTATATTTTATAGTTTTACCATAATCCTTTTTAGGATTTCTAGTATGGTAATCAGACAACCAACGTGTTCTCCATACTTCATTCCATGCTTTTGACCATGGATGACCACTTCTATTTTTTTCAGGTTTATATTTTTGATATGGATTAGGTAAATCAATTGCCCACGGTTCTTTACTATTTGGATTCATTTTACCAGGAGTACCACAACCTGACCATCTCCACATATCTGTATCACATTCTTTAGGTCTCTTATTCCATCTAGTGCTACAATTAGGAACATTCGTGCCAAAACAGGCTTTTGTATATATTTTTGCTTTTTTATAATCTCTTGAAGATGTATTTACTCTAAATGTTTTAACATTACTTAATAATGCTCCATGACCTTTACTATTCCATCTTTTTTTAACAGTATGTAAATTTAAACCAGATTTACTAACTCTAGAGTCAACTTCACCACTACAACCACCTTCTTTCCATTTTTTTTGAATACAAGCCTGTGAATGTGGACCTGTGTTCCAATTTGGACCCATACATGGATACATTTGTTTGAATTGAGCACAATCTTTAACATGAATTAATGATGTATCAAACATAATATCATCATCTGCTCTTACTTCCCAACTAGTTGGAGCCCATCGCCATCTTCCTTCAGAACCCGGTATCCAATTTGATTTATCCATAACATGGTTTGTATAATTTTTACCTGTCCATACACCTACTTTATTTCCACTATTTCTATTATAATATATCATTACTCTCCATCCTACGTAAGCATATATGCCCCATCCATAATCACGAACTCTGGTAGGTGTAAATTCCCCCTTATATTGTCCCTTATTGTATAAATAAAGTTTTTTTCCTTTTTTCAACAATCTACCTCTGTTGTTCCAATTAACAGGAACTCTTTTAGTTTTTCCTGTTTTTAATTTTGCTTTAAAGTTACATTTATCATCTTTATATTTGGTATAGAAACCACCCTTTGAATCTTGTTTTATTACCATTCCTTTTTGTGCTGTTGGACACCATCCGCATATAGCTGCTGCTCCAGTTGAACCTCCGCAATTTTTAACTTTAGCACACGTTTCTTGGTCTTTAAATTTTTGACATACCCAAGCAACTCCCCTAGGATCATCAGGTCCTACCCATGCATTTTTACCATCTTTTTTTGGACAACTATTTGTTTTTGGTCCTTTTTCATCACCATACATAAATTTTTTGTTAGAGTGACAATAACCACATCTTGAACCCTTTAAAAATTTACAATTTTGTGTGCTGTTTATCACTTCACATCTTTCTTCATGATTATCTGTTTTAGTATCAGGCATATAAGCACCCGGATTTGCTTTCTGAAGCTTATTTTGATTCTTATCCATATAATTTGGTAAACGTAGCGTAGCTGTTTCTCCATTACCAGAAGCTACATTATCAAACTTTCTATGTTTATAATAATCAGACTGATATTGTAATAATTTATTTTCTGTAGCAGTTTGCCCTTTTGCATTATCTAAACCTTCCTTATAATTTAAAAAACAAGAACAACTTATCAATAATATTATTATAACTGCTAAAATATATAACTTCATATATATAAATTCAATATATAAAATTATTTAGATTTATGCGTCCCGGTCTCTCGGATCCCAACAAACATCCCATCCACGATATCTCCAATTTTGCCCACGCCCAAATTTTATTCCCGGGATTTTTTGCGTCCAACTACGTTGATAACACTTTAATCTTCCAGCACAATCACTGTTGCGATCACAATCTCCTTCTCCTTTTCTCATCTTTCTTCTTAAATAATTTCTTCTATACCATCTACAATGTCTATGCCATCTGCCATACCAACATCTCCATCTCCACCACCACCATCTTCTACAATAACGGTGTCTTGTCCACCAACAACGCACGTAATATCTTTGATACGGATTTACCCCAACACTCCTAAATGGAGTTTGTGGTTTTTTTACATATTTAGTATTTTCCCAAGTATCAAATCTACTACAACCTCTACCATTCCACGATTTTTGTGTTCCCACACCTGTACTTATCCAACATGGTTGTTTATTTCCTAATGGTCTATTTTTATATCTATTTGTAAATCTACAATTACCTCTTCTTATACAATAATTTTGACACTGTTTTGTTGTAAAAGCACTAGATATATATTTTGGTCTAGATATACACATTCCTTCTACTGTTTTTTCTTTAAAAGGATCAAAGTCACTTATATTAAATTCTACATCGCTAAATGGAGCAAACCAACCTCTATCTAAAGGTGGATAAAATAGAAATAGACAATATATAATTAATATTAATACGAAAATACAAACTGCTGGTACTTTCATTGTAATTATATATTGTTGATATTTATTTTTCATTTACTTGCCTATTTTTTTCACACACGTATAACCTCTATATCCACATCTATGATTTGTATTACGTCTATTATACCATACCCATCCACCACTTGAATTACCACCTCTAGTAATACAATGTGTGGGATCACCCGACCAATAACCAGCTGATCTCCATCTTTTTTTAGGATGTGCTCTAGCATAATTTTTACATTCTGCTTCTGATATACGGTTAGAATCACGTGCGTTTCCACTGAATTGAACCCTATATCCGGATTGAACCACAATAACTTGATAGTATCTATATCTACTCCAGTATCTACGATTACCCCAACTTGGATATCCATATCTTTGAACATGACTTTTGCCATAATGATGATAACGTGTGCCTATATGAACCCAATCTCTATTATTTAAATCTCCACAGGCAACCCAAGCATGTCCTCCGCGTATTCGTAGAGCAGAGCTATTTTTTTGAACTTCTTCTACAGTAGGTAGTCTACCATTACGTCTTTTAGCCCACTTATATCTATCATACCAAGTATACCATCTAGGAACACGGTATCTTACTGGAGTAGGATGATTATATCCTACATTAAAAGTTTGAACTCTATTGCTATTTAGTGTAATTGGACTTATTTTTGTATCCTGAGTTCCACCATTTCCATAAATTACTAACTTAGCTCCATTCAATCTACCACGACAACAATCTGGTCTATTGTATACTCTTATTTTTGTAATAGTTTTTTCACTACCTAAATCTATTTGCACCCATTGATAACCACGATAATGTGTATGATTTGAATTAGGCCATCTACGCCATCTTTTATCACCATTGGTAATATAATTTACATATCCTCTCCAACCTCTTGAACTTTGACGAGCGCGTGGATATCTTATACCTCTAGCAATATTTCTATTATTTTGATCAAATATTTCTAATTCCTGAATATGAATATACTTGTTATAACCATATATTCTTACATATCTACCTTGTACACCTCTACTTTTATTATTGCCTCTAAAATTAGG
>Ga0066371_10000152_pt1 | contig 15269 bp, 11 predicted proteins | sample Knorr_S15_td_DCM_FD_71214 | JGI IMG/M metagenome (GOLD analysis project Ga0066371, IMG submission 71214) | Marine microbial communities from Southern Atlantic Ocean transect - Knorr_S15_td_DCM_ad_63m_LV_B | ecosystem: Environmental > Aquatic > Marine > Oceanic | place: Southern Atlantic ocean... | reverse complement strand
GATTCTGATTTTGCTAATCCTCAGCCTTTGAATGTAGAGTCAATTAATAGCACAACTTCTGATTGGACGAATGTAAGTTGGGATTATATCGAAGCATCAGAAAACGGTCCACCGATTAATGATCAGAGAACAATTAGGTTCTATGGTGATGGAATTTGGGATGGTGAACTTGGTAAGAGACATGCGGATACAGTTATTTTCGGAGATTGGCCTTCCACCGCATTAGATGCTGAAACTAATAGGTCGATTGTGTTACCTTCGAAAATAGCAAGCTCAGCAGGTATTGAAATAGGTGGGAAGATAGATAGTCTAACTTTTTCTTATGTAACAGAAACTTACCAAGTTAGTGACGCTGTTGAGGCGTTCGAAGAATGCAGCACTATTCTCGATCCTAATTATGAGGTTGAAAGAATATTCTGTAAGGATACTTTCACAGTTACTAATCTAACATTAGCAGCTATCTATGAAGAGAGTTTTGGAAATCCTACACTATTATTTAATCCATTAATGGTTACAGATTCAGTACTTACAGATAATCAGAAAACAATTCTAATGCAGAATGATCATGGATATTTGGGAGTGTCAGTGGATAGAACTCAGCTTCCAACATCTTCAACTCGTGATGCAACAAATTGGCTTAAAGATTTAAAAAATAATTTAGAATCAACACAAGGCTTAGTTCCAGTATATGACTCAAATGGGAATGAAACTGGTACTGAGAAATCCTCAGTTCCGCGATATTTTGAAGTCAATAATGGTTCTGAAACTGTATTAATTTCTGTGGAATATGTAGATTTCATTTCTGGTACTATTACATTCCTCAATATATTTTTAGGAATCATACAAGTTTTCGATTATATTCTGGTTATACCGATAGTAGCGCTTTCGTTTGTTGTGTTACTCTATGGACTACAACTTTCATTAGAACAAAGAAGAAGGGAGGTAGCAATTCATAGAGTAATTGGAGGTACTCAAGATACTTTGTCTAGGATGATGATGATAGAAATATTAGCAATTGGTTCTGTTGCATGGGGATTGGGTTATCTGTTAGCTACAGGTGCAGTTGAAGTGGTACTTCGAGCAGTTGGTTTCCTCAGATTTACTGAGGAAGGTAATTTTAGTGTTGATCCAATCCTGAGTCTGGGGTCAACAATTTTTGTTGGTATTTTCACATTAGCATTTGCTTACTGGCGAGGTTCAGTAACTACTCAACGATTCCTCAGTATGGAAATTGATGAAGGTGTTAGGAAGGTTAGTAATCAAAGAGAGCCATTATATGTTTTACATTGGGCAACTTTTGTGTTGGGTCTACTTGCCTTTATTGAAAGTTGGATTCAATCTAACGGGGGATACGGTCCTATAGGTAGCAGCGGGATATTTACTAACTTCATTATTAACGCCATTCTTCTCCTGCTAGGGCCATTTTTCCTTTGGATAGGTGGGGCCCTTGTTCTATCGCAGATAGGTGCCTCTGGTCCCCAAATATTGAATCGCTTATTTGGCTGGTCTCCAGCAATTTCTGATATTCGCAGAGGATTGAGTGGTTCTGGCTCAACTACATCAGTGAGTCGATTATCATTGATTCTTTTGTTGACTCTTTCCATAGTAACATTGGCCGCGGTACAGGGACACACTGGTACAATGGTAGACGAAAGGACGACTAATGCTCAGAATGGAGCCGATCTTATGGTTCAATTTGATAGTTCGTTAACTGAAGCGGAAGCTCGAGATAAAATCATGCTTTCAATAAATTCTATTGGAGATAATGATATCAAAGATATTTCTTCTATGACTTCCGTAGCTAGGACACTTACTCAAACAAAGGATGAAGGAGTTATGCTGCTGACTTGGGTAGTATTTGATGGACATGAAGATACATTGATTTGGGATTCGCAGGCAATTCCTAATGGGAATACTATTGATGAAATTTCAGAAAAATGGCGTCTTGGTGGATATACTGCTGGCTCCGATGCTCGTGATTCTTTAGACAATCCATCTAGAGGCAAATCACTTACATTGGTATATACAACATATGAATTGAATGAGTTTGGGCTACCTGTTGAAAAAGGTACAACAGAATCTACTGTTAATTATGCTGGCCGTCACCAATGGGTTCCTGGAATTACTTCGATCGAAGCCTCTTCAGCGATAGTTATTGGAGAGAACTCATACAGGGAACTTGTTGGTGACCAAGTTGTAGATTCACATACTTCTTCAGTATGGATGTTTGAACTATGCGATCAGGATAACACTGACTGTTCCAAAGCGTTGGAACTATTAAGTGCGGATATTAAGAGTAACGCTGGTGTAATTTCAGCATCTGATTGGTCTACTGCTCACGAAGATAATGAGCGTAATGGTGGTTTGATATTTGGTACACCTGGATTACTAAGTATGATGTTCGTTGTAGCTGCTTTAGCATCGATTTCATCAACATTTGTATTCCTTTCCTTAGTATTAAGTCAGAGAAAAAGAGAGTTGGCAATATTACAAGCAATAGGTGCAAGTCCAAATCAGGTTATTAGACTAGTTCTCTTCGAAATAATGTCTATTCTTCTCGTAAGTATGGTTCTAGGAGTCACACTTGGTCTAGCAGTTTCAGAATCCTTCAATGGGTTCTTTAGTGTATTTGGATTTATTTTCCAATTATTCCTCGGTCAGAGTAACCCTATTGACAGAGATTTAATATGGCCTTGGTTTGAGATTATTGCAGTAAACGGATTGGTACTTATCGCAGTAATTCTATCTTTATTATTTACAACTAGAAGAGCGCTTGACTCTGATTTAGCTACGGTATTAAAGGGTGAGTAAAATGTCTGAAAAACAAAAAGAAATTCTTCGCGCAAACTCCATCTATCACATATATGAATCGAATGCAGAAGATGGTAACGTAGTTGCTCTTAGAGGTTTGAGTGTTTCCATAAATGAAGGCGAAGCAGTGGCAGTAGTAGGTCCTTCAGGATCCGGTAAATCCACACTTCTCAAGTGCTTAGGTGGATTAATGAAGCCATCTGCGGGTTCTGTAGAGCTATCTGGAACTAGAATGACTAGATTGACAGGTAAGCAATTAGTTAAACTAAGACAGGAGACGGTGTCTTTTATCTTTCAAGATTCAAATTTACTTCCTCATCTTAATGCCATTGATAATGTTGCACAACCTCTAATCCATCAGGGAATACTAGCTAGAAATGCAAGACCTAAAGCACAAGCTCTTCTTGAAAAACTTGGTATGGGTGACAGAATATATGGAATGCCGGAAGAACTTTCTGGCGGTGAGCAACAGAGGGTCGCTATCGCTAGAGCATTGATTACAGAACCAAAATTAATTTTAGCTGATGAGCCTACAGGAGCTTTAGACCCAATTACTAGTAGAGAAGTATTACAATTATTCTATGAACTTCATCATGAGAGCCAAGTTGCGTTCCTGCTTGTAACCCATAATAGAGAAGTGGCATCATTTTGTGAACGCTCTCTTGAACTTCGAGAGGGCCGTTTTATCGCACAACACGGTACCGATGTTGATATTGGCGATTTATCTGACTCAAGAGAATTAATTATTGACGATACCGGAACTATCACACTTCCTCCTGACGTATTACTGAACTTAGGAGGGCCTGGTCGATTTGAAATGACCGAGATTGAGAGAGATATTCTTAATTTAGAGAGAGTGGATGAAGAAAAGATATCTGTATCTAGCGGGAAAAATTCAATGGTTTTATCTCCATCATGTCCAGCCTGTTTTTATGATTATGGAGAGAGTACCGATCAATTATGTCCTGAATGTGGCTCTAGTAGGCCAATGATACAGGCCTAAAGTTGTGGAAGAGAAAATTTCTGAGGCTTGGCAATTCCTAAATCTTTAGGTAAATCTCTAGTTTTTGTAGGCAGAGTGACTGGAATCATTTCTTTACCGATGAGCGCAACTCTACTTTCTCTTCTGTCGGAAAGAATTTCTCTTCCTACTAATGGCGCTAGATTTCTTGAAAATTCCATTATCTCGTCATGAGAAGGCATATTTTCAATAGTATGATTTGATTGCGAATTTCCTACATAAATGTAGCCTTTAGCTTCAATAAAATCTGGATCAGCAATATTATCCAATCTTGCGTAATCATTCCAATGGCCAAGGGATTCTCCTTTGATTAGTGTATGTCTACAAACAGTTCTCGTATCTAGGCTCGGGAGCAACTCAAGTGTTTGCTCTAGTTTTTCAAAAGCTGATTGGTCAAATTTTGGTTTACAAATTCTATCAAAAATTTCTTTATTTGGTGCATCGACACTAACGTATAGTTGAGTTGGAAGAGTATCTAGATTTTCAATTACTTTTGGTAATGAACCGTTTGTAACTAAGAACGTTGAAACACCATGTTGATGACAAATATCTAAGAATTCGGCTAATCGAGAGTAAAGTGTTGGCTCTCCATTAAGTGAAATAGCAACATGCTTTGGGTCTTGAGCATCCAACCATTTTTCTCTAGGTACTGAAGGATGTCCACCAAAACCAGTTAATAATCTTCGATGGGCTTTAACAGATTGAAGAAATAATTCGTATGGATCATCATCAATCTTTGTTAGAGTATCTGAATGAGGTTCTCTCCAGCAATATGTACACGCTAAATTACAGGTATCTACATTTGGAGCCATTTGCATACAGCCATGACTTTCAATTCCGTAAAATGTTCCTTTGTAGCAAGATCTATCTGCGACGAGACTTTGTTTAGTCCAGTGGCAAACTTTGACTCCACCATGTTCTCCAACTAAGTGATAACTTTGCTTTGCTAGACGAGCCGCAATTTCTGGTTCAATTTTAGTCACAGGATTCTGCATAGTCATCAACTCAGACATCAATTCCCTCAGAGGGGCAGTGTCAGATAACACCTCGAGTTGAGGTTTAGATTTCAATTCTACGTAACTAAAGGGATATTTGGCAGGCGAATAGACTATGACTTACAACCTCTACGAAATGTTTGATGACAGACTTACTTGAAAGTAATCACTATCTTATCAGGAAAAAATTACTCAAAATTTTGGGCGAAAAATTTCACATATATTCTGACGATAACCAAGAGGAATTAATAGGTTATTCTTATCAAAAAGCCTTGAAAATAAAAGAAGACATTAGAGTTTATACCGATGAAAGCGAAAAAGAAGAAATATTGAGAATAAAGGCTAGGAATATTCTAGATTTATCGGGAGGATATGACTTTACTGATTCTAAGACAGGTGAAAGTTTGGGTGGAGTTAGACGTAATTTCCGTAAGTCACTTTTACGAGACAGTTATTCTGTTTTTGATGCAGATAATAATGTATATGCTGAGGTTGAAGAAGATAGTATGTTCAATGCTCTGATACGCAGGTTTGTCCCACCAGCCAAGTTTTTCTTTCCACAGCAATTTTCATTAAACTTTGAGGGAAACCCCAGAATAACATTTACTCAGAAGATAAATCCTGTAATTCAAAAACTTACGGTTGATATTTCTGAGGGAAATCAATTAGACCACAGAATAATCTTGGGTACTGCAATGATCATAATTGCTATTGAAGGAAGACAGAATTAACTTTTTCTTGATTTTAATTTAATTTGGGAAGGTTTTTTCTGTACCAATATGGCAACCATTCAAATAGGAATGGTCTAGGCCATCTTTAATGGCAAACGATAGCATACCAGAGGCTCTGACGTTTGATGACGTACTTTTGTTACCTGCTGAATCGGCAGTACTTCCTGCTCAGGTTAAGTTGAAGACCAGACTAACTTCTAATATATCTTTGAATATTCCAATAATGTCTGCTGCTATGGATACAGTAACAGAATCTCGTATGGCTATAGCTCTAGCTCAAGCAGGTGGGATAGGGGTAATTCACAGGAATATGACAATCGAAGAGCAAGCATCGAAGGTCAATTCTGTCAAGCGATTCGAATCTGGTTTAGTTTTGGACCCTATTACGATTAAACCTTCTACAACAATAGGTGAAATGCGTCGATTGACGGAAAAACATGGATTTTCTGGCCTTCCAGTAATTGATGAAGATGAAACTCTAGTAGGTATAATCACTAATCGTGATATTAGATTTGTTGATGATGATAGCCAACTTGTATCTACAATGATGACTACAGATTTAGTCACGGTTCCTGAACACGTGGATCCTGAATATGCTAAGAAATTATTACATAAGCATAGGATTGAGAAATTATTAGTTGTTGATTCAGAAGGGAAATGTACTGGGATGATGACAGTTAGAGATATTCAGCGTAGTAGAGATAATCCTGATTCATGTAAAGATAAACATGGACGCTTGAGAGTTGCTGCAGCCACAGGAACTGGTGAAAAAGGAATTCAAAGAGCAATTGCATTATTTGAAGCAGGTGCAGATGCAGTAGTAGTTGATACCGCTCATGGGCATTCCCACGGCGTGATACATACTGTAGCGAAAATCAGAGAAATAGTTGGCGCTGAACCTCAGATTATTGCAGGAAATGTGGCTACTGCAGCAGCTGCAGAAGCATTAATTTCTGCTGGAGCTAATGCGATTAAAGTTGGAATCGGCCCTGGGTCAATTTGCACTACTAGGATTGTTTCTGGTGTAGGCGTTCCTCAATTGACTGCTGTACAAAGCGTTGTTTCTATATGTAAGAAATTAGACATTCCAGTAATTGCAGATGGAGGTATAAAGTTCAGCGGTGATATTGCCAAGGCAATCGCTGCTGGAGCGGATTGTGTCATGGTAGGAAGTCTTCTTGCAGGAACCGATGAAGCACCCGGAGAAGTAATTCTGTACCAAGGAAGATCATACAAGGTTTATCGTGGAATGGGTTCAGTAGGAGCAATGAGTAAAGGCGCTCATGATCGTTATTTCCAATCAGAACAGGGAGATACAAGCAAATATGTTCCCGAAGGAATCGAAGGTCGAGTACCCGCCAGAGGACCAGTTGAAAACGTAATACATCAACTAACTGGAGGTCTTCGTTCTAGTATGGGTTATACTGGAAATCCAGATATTAATTCTATGAAGAATAATTGTAGTTTTGTTAAAATCACCAATGCCGGTTTATCAGAATCTCATGTTCATGACGTAGAAATAACACGTGAAGCTCCAAATTACAGAAGGTGAGATGATGGAAACAATTATCCTTGGAGGAGGATGTTTTTGGTGTGTTGAAGGAGCTCTATTGGGGCTGAAAGGTGTTTCAACAGTTATCCCTGGATATAGTGGTGGACATTTACAGAATCCAACATACGAACAGGTCTGTAGTAAAACGAGTGGTCATGCGGAGGTAGTGGAGGTAACTTTTGATCCTGAAATCATACCAAGAAGAATTTTGTTAGAAGTATTTTTTACATGTCATGATCCAACCCAATTGAATCGTCAAGGTAATGATATAGGGCCTCAATATCGTAGCGTTGTGTTTTACAAGAATGAGGAAGAAAAATCTGATGTTAACGAAGTTATTAACTATCTTCAACAAAACTTTGTTGATGAAATTGTAACCGAAGTTTCCCCGTTAATCAATTTCTATGTGGCTGAAAATTATCATCACAACTATTTTGCTAATAATCCTAATAATCCATATTGTGCAATGGTGGTAAGTCCTAAAATATCTAAAACTAGGGCGAAACATGCTTCGTTATATGAGTAAAAATTCCATACTGATTTTCTAAAATCTATATTGAAATCCTATTATTAGAAGAATAAATTTGAGAAATATTCAACTATTGAATAAATGTCAGTGTAAAATATGCCATCTAATGCGACAGTAGAACCTACTTCGCCTTATGATAAAGCTTGGACGATTCATGCATCGATAATAGGTTTGAATATGGGTAATATATTATTTCGAGGACTAGAATTAGACCAATCTGATCCGGACATGATAGTTGTTACAGGATTAACTATTTTAGCCGCTGCTCTACCTTTCCAAGCAATATTTTTCCTAATAAATTCCTATATTAGAGAATTTGATGGGACTAATGAGTTAGAATATGTGATGTTGGAAAGATTACTAATTATTTGTCAAGTAATTTCTTATTCTTCATTAATAGGAATTGCAATTCTAATGACAAATACTCATTATTACATGGGTACAGCGTTTATTGTTTCAGCAATTATAGCTGTATTATTCCTGAGAACAGCATCCAACCAAGCAGATACATTGTCAAGAATGTCAAGATAGTGAAGGGGTGACATTCATGGTAGACGGTGTTTCAGTTAGTCCCATGTCGGATGCACTCCAATTCCCAAGTATTCCCCCTGATTCACCTTGGGAAGCTTATCTATTACTTCTGATTGTTCCATTTTTACTGAGGTTATTATTTATTGCACCACCATTGATTGATTTGGTTAATACTTACGCTCCTCCCGGAAATAGAACCGGACATATTAAGTGGTTTTTGACTAAATTCAAGAAATTACCAATGGAGGGGTTTTGGAAAATAGTCCTTAATGAAGTTCTTTCGTTCATACTACCTGCTATTATAGCATTGACTGCAAGACTAATTATCGATGGAGACATTGGATGGACTAGTTGGGAAGAAACTCCAGAATCTGGAAAAATATTACTTCTTTTGGCGGGTATTATATGGTTGATAGTTGACTTTGGTAAAGTTACTAAATCTAGGAAAAATATCCAAACTATTGCTAAGTACAATCTTACAACAGCTAAAATTTTTGTAGAAGGTACTGTAGTTAGTCGAGAGTTCCTAAAAACAGTAGATGAATTCACAATTCCTAGGCCTTGGAGAGAAATAATTGAGATATCTGAGGATGATGATGGCGTACACAAACCAAAACAAACGAATCCAATTCAAGATATTTTCACTAGTCTTTTGGATAAAGGTGTAGATATGCTGGAAGAGGTATTAGCAAAGGCAAAAGATCCTGCTTCTGGAATGATAGAAAAAATCGATAACGAAATTCGTGAACGTATCACTAACCAAGTTCAATTATCGTCAAAATCGTTATTTAGAGATGTTATTTTTTCTATAGCCCCGCTAATAATCCTGTTGGGATTACAACGATTTATAGGCTAGCCAATGTTTTATCTTTGTTGAAAATTATTTTTTCTTTTGGAGAAGCAAATAGAATCCAACCTATTCCCATAATAATCTGAATTAGTGCAGATAAAGCTATTACTTCTCTGAGTTGTAAGAATTGATTTTCAAGTATGAAACCAGCTGTAATTGCTGATAATCCCATCATAAGAGTTAGTGCTAAGAAATCCGCACCTGCAACTCGCCCTCTCCATTCATCTCCAGCCCGTTCTTGAGTTAAGGTGGTTGATTGAACCCAGTTAAAACCACTAGACGCATGAGAGATAAAAATCATTAGTAATAGCAAATTATTCCATTCCATCAATGAAATTATGGCATAAAATATTCCCGAGATTCCTACCGCCAGTCCAATAAGATATGGCCTTAAGATCTGATTATTCATTAGTGGTCTACCCGCCATTGGTCCAAAACCAGAACCAAAACCTCTGGCCATGAATAAAATTCCTATTCCTGCGGCAATGTCTCCAAATCCTGCTTCCATTCCTATCAGTATCAAGAGAAATATCTGCGCCCCTCCGCCCGAAGACCACAGCGCTTTTGCAAGTACCAATCTTCTGACTTCAGGAGTCTTAACTATGTATTTCCAGCCATCTGTAATTTCTTTAACAACAATATTTACAGACATATTTTCGCGTTCGCTAGTATCAGGACCTCCAAAAGGTAGACTCATAATGAAAATCGCTGAAACTAGGAAAGTTACCGCATCAATCCATAATGCAGTTGTAATCCCATATTCTGCAATTGTTAAACCACCTATTGATGCTCCAATGCCTAGTGCAAGTGACCAACCGCCAGAACCCAACGCGTTTGCAGTAAGTAATTCTTCATCGTTACAAATATTTGGCAGATATGCATATTGTGCGGGGTCAAAAATAGATTTAGCAGCAACCATCGCAATCGCCAGAAAATATACTGAAGACAAATTATTCAATAAATCAAATTGTAGTACAATAAATAAAACCAGAAATGCCGCAAGATCAGAACAAATCATTAATCCTTTACGTGAATAACGATCAGCTAACATACCCGTGAATGGAGTCATAGCAGCTAAAGAGAAACTTCTAGTTGCTAAAACTCCAGCTATAGCAAGGGGTGAGTTATCACTTGATTCACCAGCTAAAATAAATAAGGCAATTACTGTGAACCAATCTCCAATATAGGATAATTCCTGTGCTATGAATAGCCTACGGAAAGAGTGATTTTTCTTCAGTAAATCGATATACCCTACACCACTCATATTCTTCGCATAACTTATGTATTATCAACTGATGCTTCATCATAACAAATAAGACCAAACTGTCATCGCAAGTAGCATGGTTGAGGACCGTCTAGTGTGGATAGATCTTGAAATGACAGGTTTAGACCCGGATGAAAATACAATCATTGAGATTGCAACAATTGTTACCGAAGGAGATTTATCCATAGTAGCAGAAGGACCCAGTTTCGCAATATCAGTTTCTGAAGAAGAATTAGCAAAAATGGACGAATGGAACGTTTCACATCATACTCAAAATGGATTGATAGAAAGAGTTCGTTCTTCAAAAATAACTATGAGTGAGGCAGAAAATCAAACTCTAGACTTTTTACAGTTACATTGCCTTGCAGGGGTGCCACCTTTATGCGGAAATACAATTGGTCAAGACCGTCGTTTTTTACGTAGATATATGCCTAATTTACACTCTTTCTTCCATTATCGAAGTGTAGATGTTACAAGTGTTAAGGAATTAGTAAGAAGATGGTATCCTGAATTACCTAAATGGAGGAATAATTCAGGCCATAGAGCATTAGGAGACATTAGAGGCAGCATCGACGAACTATCATATTACAGAGATAGTATTTTTCTAGAAAATTAGATAATCTTATGTTATTTTGAAAAAAATATAAATTAGTTTTTAGAGTTTATAATTATCCGACATCCATGAAGGGCAGTGTCAGCATATTACTTTCAATTCTGATGTTCTCAACAGCTCTGGCTGGTTGTGCGTCAAACGATAGCATCAGTCAAACTAATGATGATGTAGATGAATTACAGAAAAATCAGGATGAAATGTCTCTTTTGTTGGAGGCGTTAATCAATGAAAATATAGCTTTGAGAAATGATCTTGATGCATTGAATAATACTTCTAACTCAATGATAGTACAAATAGATGAATTAGTCCAAGAAAGAGAAGAATTGCTTTCTCAAATAAGTTCTAGTGATTATAACAACTCTGCATTATACAATATTATGATAGATCAGACTCTTGAATTAGCAGCCTTACAGGCTTTATTAGAGTCAGAAGGTGAGGCCATAGATAGCCTTGATAATGCTCTTGAATCTACTAAACAATCTCTTCAAGAACTTTCTGACAAAGTAATTTTGTATAGACCTCTCCCGAATGTTGATTGTCCTACCATCAGTAATGGAATAACAGTTATATCTGGATTTGATGATGGTTCTGGGAAAGGTGAAGAAAATGACGGAGTTTTACATCTCGATGAAGCTAAACATAGTTATTCATTCTGTAATACTGTTTTCGAAAGATTGACTGATAGTTTGGTATTACCTCCAGGTTCCTCAGGTCTTACATGGATAATTGAATTAGATGAGGTTGTTTTATTCACCGGGAATAACGGTTCCACTGGACTAGAGCTATGGGTAAGTGATGGAACTAGAGATGGAACAGAATTAGTAAAAGATATTTTTCCAGGAGTTTATTCTAGTGGACTAATTGATCCTGTCAGATTCGGTGAAGGAATATTATTTGCAGCCAGTAATGGAGTTAATGGAAGTGAATTATGGTATTCTGATGGAACAGAAGAAGGAACTTACATGATTAAGGACATCAATCCAGGTTATGCCAGAGGGCTATTATCTTCAGCCGTTAATGGTTATTCTTCTTTAATTACAGAATCGAGGTCTGGAGCGTATTTCAGAGCGACGAACGGCGTTAATGGAACTGAGTTGTGGTTTACAGATGGAACTGAACAAGGAACATACATGGTTTCAGATATTTATCCGGGAGCCTCCGAAAGTACCCCTAGTTCTTTGACGACCATTGCAGACATAGTTTATTTTTCTGCAAATAACGGTGTTAATGGGACAGAACTTTGGAGAAGTGATGGAACTGAGCAAGGAACATCAATGATTATGGATATTAATCCAGGATCTCCAAGTAGTGATCCATCTCAAATCACAGAAGCCGGAGGAATCATTTATTTTTCAGCAAATGATGGTATTGTAGGTCAAGAATTATGGAAAACTACTGGTATTACATCATCTACGAGTTTGGTAAAAGATATCCGGGTTCCAACAGATTTTGCCGGTGGTGCAAACTATGGAAGTTATCCTTCTCAGTTAATCGAGTTTAATGATAAATTATATTTTGCAGCTGGCTCATATAGAGAGGACTGGGATATTAGTAGGATAGAACTTTGGACTAGTTCAGGAACTAATGAGACTACATTTAGAGTTGGTGAAGATCAGGAATTCTTTGGTAATCCAGAAACATTGACTATTTTTGGAGATGAATTATTCATGTCCTTAGACACAATTGTCGGCTCTGCTTGGAGAAATTATACTTCTTGTATATGGGAAGGGAACGCTGAAGAAGTTGCGAATGGATTTGATGATTTATGGTATTGTACTAATCCACTTTTCGATCATTGGACAGATGAAAATGTTTCTCTAATTGAAGATAGATGGAACTATTGTGAGTATAATGAAATGAATGGAGAATGGTATTGTACTGATTTCATTGAACAGGACCCAGAAAATGAGTTCCTTTACAATCAGGAAAAACACATTGAATTTGATTTCTGGGGGAACTTCTATACTGGAAATGAACCCGCTCTATCAGATGGAACGCTTGATGGAACTTACATTATTACAGAGGTTGCCCCATGGACCTTCAATGGCGAAACTTGGTTTAATGCTAATTCAATGAACTATGGAGCTATGGAATCTGATCCTGAAGTTCTTGGAGATGTAATTTACTTCTTTGGCTGGACTCCTTGGAACTATTGGGAACTATTCAGAACCGATGGTAGTACGGATGGGACGATGCTGGTGAAAGATTTGTATCCAGGATATTTTGAATCAGATTGGCCTACAAGTCTGACAACTTTGGAACATATGGATTCCGTTGTATGGTTTGGTGATGATCCAGAGTTTGGTGTTCAACTGAGATTATACTATGAAGGAACAGGTTCTTACTACTAGGTAGATTTCTAGAGATTTTAATATGAAATCAGCGAATATTTTAGAATTATCTGAGCTTAAAAACAATGTAATTATTAAAATGAAGAATTTTACTGATAATAAAGATGAAAGATTTTTTTCCGAAACTCAGATTTCGAAATTGACTAAAATTCAAATCTCCTTCCTTTCAAATAATTCAATTTCAAGGCATGGACTTACAACAAATTTAGATAAGACTCAAAAAATTAGTCCAGATAATTGTCAAGTTAAACTAAATAGAAATTTACTTCAGAAAGAATATCTAAAATATGCAGAATTTGTTCTTTTCCATGAATACTTGCACTGTTTAGGGAACTTTTCCCATGATAAAAATTTCCGTCAATTAGAAAATATCTGGCCTGAAAAAAAGAAAATGAATATGATTGGAAAGGAATTAACTAGAGACTTACAAGAAAAAAAATCTCAGTGGGCTTGGACCTGTTCGAAATGTGGGTACATCGTTAAGCGTAGTACTAGGAAATTTAGAAGTAACTATTTCCATAAAGAATGTCTAGGTAAACTGAAGAATATTCCAATTATTCGTCCCACCAGTTTGGAACATTAAACCAATTTTCATGGTCAATTGGCCTATCGATTGTTGGGAGAGTTAGTACTTGATAACCTGCAAAAATAGTCATACCAGCTGATGCACAAGGAGATGGCAGGTAATCTTCTCCTGATTCTGAAATTACTAATTGAATCGTATGCCCTTCAGGAATCACAACGTCCATTGGATTAAATTCCATTAACATTCTATAACTAGTCATTGGAGATGTAGGTTTAGCATCATATCCTCCGTCCCTATATCTAACATCCATAGTTGCATGCCCCAGTCTCAGGCCAGAAGTCCCATCAAACATAGTAACAAACAATTGCCCGCCATTACAAGTATTTGTTCTTGCATCGATATGCAAAGTAGGTAAACCTGAGATGTGCATTTCTTGTGATAGTGGTTGACTAGTGATTGTCATTGATTGTTGGGAATTTACTGTACCTGACATTCCTCCCTCCCAGTCAGCAATAGCATATTGTACATTTTTTGTATCTTCAGCTGGCCATGTTTCTTCAATATGCCATTCTCCATCATTTCTTTGTACTTGAACATATGATTCGGGTTCTTCACCAATTCCTTTCAAGTAGTACTCAAACCATGGGAATAATTCTACAGCCCAATCCATTCTAGTCACTTTTGGAAAGGCTTCAGCACCATATCCTGAATCTAATCCTTCATGTACACTGGGTTGATCTGGGTAATTATGTCCCCATTGACCTGCAATAGTTCGAACATTTATTCCTGCGTCTTTCAATAGTTGGTGGGTTGGGAATGCATGATATGGATCAACATTCCAATCTTGTAACCCCCATACAATGTACACACTCCCCCTATAATTATCAATAACATCTTGTAAATGATACCTTTCATCCCAATAATCATTCCACTCATCTCCACCCAAACCTGCTCCAAACCAAGTGGTAAAGGGACTCAATGGACCGATAGCATCGTCTGTACAGAATCTCATGTCATCGCTTGTTGCGTCTGCTGTTGCACCCTCATATAGAACGTCATACAGCATTGCTCTTGCTTCACTGGAGCCATTTCTATAGAACATTTGTTGAACTCCTATTGAGCCAGAGATTGGAACTATAGTTTTCAGATGTTCAGAAGGATTCTGAGCAGCCTCCCAATTTGTAGTTCCTGCATATGATTTACCCATCAGACCGACATTTCCATTAGACCATTCTTGTTCTCCAAGCCAATGAACTGCTGCTTGAATTCCTATCTGTTCTCCCAGACCTTTCACATCTTGACAATGAGTTGATTGCCCAGTTCCAAATGTAGAGATTTGCGCCAATGCATATCCATGAGGAACGAATTCTTCTAAAACCCATAATCCAACACCCGCGTCAGGTATTGTATTCGGATTAGAATCATCTCCGACAACTCCTTCACCTCCAAAATCATAGTACGGATGAATTGTCGCAATCACAGGAACTTTAGTTCC
>Ga0066371_10000147_pt1 | contig 15453 bp, 8 predicted proteins | sample Knorr_S15_td_DCM_FD_71214 | JGI IMG/M metagenome (GOLD analysis project Ga0066371, IMG submission 71214) | Marine microbial communities from Southern Atlantic Ocean transect - Knorr_S15_td_DCM_ad_63m_LV_B | ecosystem: Environmental > Aquatic > Marine > Oceanic | place: Southern Atlantic ocean... | reverse complement strand
TGATGTCTGGGTACGCTCTCCCGAGGACGCAGTTTGACTACATGATGTTCAAGAGAGCTAGTGAAATTGTGAAGGAGGGTGGCGGTTCTGTCATTCAGGGCTTTGAGGTAAAGGAAGTATTGAGTGAGGGAGAGGGGGCATCGTCGAAGATTATTGGGGTCTCGGGAATGTTCGGAGGAAGCCGTTCAGGAAATCCTGTGATGACTTTCACATCATCCGTTACAATTGGAGCAGGAGGGTACAACTGTCCTGTATCGAGGAAAATTACAGATTTACATGACGAGCCTCACAAGGACGACCAGCATTTCTGCGGAGGATACAGGGAGTATTGGGAGAATGTCGAGGGCCTTGAAGAGCCAGAAGGGCCGATTGAGATCCACTTCGTGGATGAGGTTATTCCTGGATACTTCTGGCTATTTCCTGTTGGGGACGGCGTAGTCAATGTTGGCATAGGGATGCTAATTGCCGAAGAGAAAAAGGGGAAGAGGAAAGGATCTTGGAGAGGGCTCCGGAAGACACAACAATGGTTGATTAACGAGCATCCTAGATTCAAGGATCGTTTCAAGAATGCTACGCTAGTGAGCGGTTCGTCGAAAGGATGGCAATTGCCATTCGGCTCACCCCGAAAAAACGCTCCTTCTCATCAACCACGGAGAGGCGCTATGGCTGGTGCAATGACTGTGGGTGATGCTGCCAGCTTGGTAGATCCTTTCAGTGGCGAGGGCATTGGAAACGCCCTATTGTCGGCCAAGTTGACGAGTAAACACTTTGACAGGCTAGCACATGAGGAGGGTTTTCCCATCGACTCTGCGAATGAGTATATGGAAGAGCTCTGGAGTATTCTTGGGAAGGAGCTGACTAACTCTAAGACACTTCAGAAGATGATGAAGTGGAAGCGTCTGACTAGTTGGTTCATCAATAAAGCTAACAGGAAGAAGGAAATTGGCACCATTATGTCTGAGATGATCGCCAGTAAAGATGCTCAGACCGAACTGTGGAACCCTTGGTTCTTGTTCAAGACCCTGGTTCTTCCGTGAGGTGTTTTCTTTGGATCAGTTGAGTACTTCTCTAGATGGGATAGAGGCGGTTTTTCTTGATCTCGATGGTACAATATATCTCGGTGGCGAGCCTATTGAAGGCGCTCTGGAGTTTCTAGATCGGTTGGATAAGCGAGGGATAAAGAGGTTCTTTCTATCCAATAATTCCAGCAAGTCTGTGTCACAGTATCTCATCAGGCTAACCTCTATGGGCATACCTGCTGAAGAGGATGATATTCTCCTGTCGACACACGACCTTCTATCGTGGCTGGAGAATGAGGGAGTTACGGAAACTTATGTGGTCGGGACAGAGGGGATGCGTGAGATGATGGAGAGTAGGGGGATCAATACTAGTTCTGAGAGCCCACAGTATGTCGTTCTAGGATATGATACAGAAATCAATTATGAGAAGCTGGCCACTGCTTCCATCCATCTGCATAATGGAATCCCCATGGTCGCTAGTCATCCAGACATGGTCTGCCCCTCTCCAGAAGGAGGGTTACCAGATACGGGAGCTTACATGGAGCTTTTCGAAGCTACTACAGGTGTTAGGCCTGTTCATATTTGTGGAAAGCCCAACCCAGGGATGATTCTGCACAAGATAGAGGAGCTGGGCCTCAGGGCCGAGAACTGTGCGATGATCGGCGACAGGATCTATACAGATATCGAGATGGCTCATAGATCGGGAGTAAAGGGGATTCTCGTCCTTTCAGGCGAGGCGACTAGGTCGGATGCGAACGAGTCCTCTCAAAAACCCAGTCTCATTATCGAGTCGGTGGCATCTCTTCTGTGAGTGTTTGTGGATACACTGGGTGTAGGTTCTGAAACTATACTATACAAATACAAATATTTGTCGCAGGGGCCATGGAAGGTGCGACTGAGCCTGAGGAACTAGAACACAGATCGTACTTCAAGATGGGTTTATTTGTCTATGATAATGCCAAAGTTGTTCTAATACTGACTCTGATTCTTTGCGGCTCTCTTGCGTCATTAATGACTCTGGAGCCTAGGTATGCAGAAGGTTATGGTGAGGGGGACCTTGAGTCTGTACACGGTTGGGACGCCGCACGAATAGGTTTTACCTCTGAAAATGAAAGTGATAGTTTCTCTTTCCACGTACTGTTTCATCATCCTGATGCGAGTCATGAAGATCAGGACATACAGAGTGCAATGATGGAAACTGTTTCTCCTATGACGGATAATGAGCACGTGTCTGTGCAATACCCATGGTATACCAACGATGTAAATAGATCTGAACTGGTTAGTTCTGTAAATCCTGAGTGGACCAGGATAAAGATTGAAGTGAATCTAGACAGAGACGGTTCGAAGGCATTGCTTAAGGAGAAGTTCGATGAATTAACTCTCCCGGATGATGCCCCTGAGGGAATGGAAAAGTGGGTGACTGATAACTTGGCAATTGACGTCACTTTTGATCTGACACTGAAGGAAGAGTTGATTCAGGCAGAATTGATTTCAGCTCCTCTGACACTGATTATTTTGCTACTGGTTTTCGGAAGCTTGGTAGCAGCCGGTCTTCCTGTGCTGTCTGGCGTATACACCGTTCTTGCTGCTGTTGGGATAGTAACTGGACTCAGTTATATCTTCGATGATATCACTGTTTATGCGAATAACATAGTATCTCTTCTCGGAATTGGGCTAAGTGTGGATTACTCACTCTTTATCGTTAATAGATTTAGAGAGGAGATAGGCAGAGGGCGGGACCATAGGACGGCCATTGCAATGACTAGTGCTACGGCGGGCCGTGCTATTTTCTTCTCTGGAATGACTGTCATAGTCGGTCTAATGGGTATGCTGTTCTTCGAAAATACTGGGCTTCCTTCGCTAGGATGGGGAGGGATCTGTGCTACTGCCGTAGCTCTGACATCTTCGATAGTTCTCCTACCCGCAATCCTATCTCTATTAGGGGACAAGGTAAACTCGTTCAGGGTTCCATTTTCATTCGCAGGAGACACTGGTGAGGAGGGTTTCTGGTCGAATGTTGCCAGTGGAGTAATGAGAAGGCCGTTTTCGGTTTTGGTTCCCGCGGTAATTGTGCTTATGCTGGCCGGATCTCCGTTTCTACAAGCTGAGTATGGCATCACTACCTACAAGGCGCTGAGTCCGGATGATGAGGCAAGGCAAGGAATGGAGCTTACGGATGAGAACTGGCCTGAGTACATTTCGAATACTGCCTTGGCAGTATTTGAGACGGAGGAGGGAGTGGATCCACTGCTAGAAGACAATATTCGATCTCTTTACCAATTCTCAAAGGAGATATTGGATATCGAAGGAACGACTTACGTTCGTAGTCATGCGTACTTTGATGTGAATATGAGCGAGGATGAAGTGGTTGACTTCTGGGATTCTACGAATGATGGAGAGCGTTCTGGTGCTGAGGCTATGCTGTTGTCCGCTCAGAGAGAATATCTGAAGGACAGTTTCATCGGTAATGATGTGGTGTTGCTGGTCGTCGGAATAGAGGGAGATGAGTCCAGTGTCGAAGCCAGGGAGGTTGTAGTCTCAATTCGAGACCTCGAGTCGAAGAACTCACAATTTGGTAGCTTGTCAACCGTAAATGTTGCCGGTGTCGCTGCATACAATCAAGATGTGATTGAAGCGGTGGCAGAAAATCTTCCTTTGTCGCTGGCTTTCATACTAATAACCAGCTATATTCTTATCTTCCTACAAGTAAGATCCGTTGTTCTGCCACTGAAAGCTCTGATAATGAATGTGTTATCAGTCAGTGCATCATTCGGAGTGCTTGTTTGGATTTTCCAGATGGGAAATGGAGCTGAGCTGTTGAACTTCACCCCTCAACCAATCGACCCCACTACCCCAGTAATGATTTTCGCAATATTGTTTGGACTTAGTATGGACTATGAGGTATTGATGCTATCCAGAATCCATGAAGAGTGGGAGAGGACTGGGGACAACACGAAATCTGTCGCAGTCGGTCTTCAGAAAAGTGGGCGTATAATTACATCCGCGGCCCTGGTCATGGTAACAGTTTTCTCTGCGTTTGGGCTATCTTCGGTGTCGTTGATGAAGCAATTCGGTTTTATGCTAGCACTAGGAGTAGCAGTAGACGCGACTCTGGTCAGGGCCCTAGTTGTTCCATCTACAATGCGCCTCATGGGAGATTTGAACTGGTATGCTCCTTCTTGGCTGCTGCCTAAGAGTGTGAACTCTGAAACCACAGATCAAGAATGATTGCTTCGTTTTGGGTTAAATCGAATAATATGAAGCCACTGTGAGTATCATGGAGCAGGGGCTTGTGGTTGTAACCGGAGCAAGTGGATATATTGGCAGTCACATAGTAGCTAATCTACTTTCAAAGGGAATGCAGGTCAGAGCGACTGTCAGGGATCTTGAAGACCCAGAGAGGGTTTCTCATCTCAAATCGATGGAAATCGGAGAGGGAGGGAGTATTGAAATTGTTGAAATGGATCTCTTTGATTCTGATTCCGTAGATTCTGCGATCTTGGGATGTACTGATTTGATTCATACTGCGGCGACAGTCGTTGTTAGATCACGAGATCCTCAGAGGAAAATCGTTGATCCAAGCGTTATTGGCACCAAGAACGTGATTTCGGCAATTGATAAGTCTGGATCTGTTGAGAGATTCGTACACACATCGTCAACAGCTGCTATCAGGCCGATGAACTGGAGTGATGGGACCATTCTAACTACTGACAGCTGGGCTGATGACGCTACTCTGGAAAACAATCCGTATGGATTGGCTAAAGTTAGTGCTGAGAAGATTGTCAGGGAATGGCATGCTTCGCTGGACCCCGGAACTCGCCCTCGATTAGTCACGATACATCCTTGTATGGTATTTGGTCCACCCCTCTCTCCTAGGCATCTTCGAGGTTCTTTGGCGATCCTGATGGCGATGATTCGGCGAAAGGTTCCCCTCAATCTCCCTATGCAGATAAATATCGTCGATGTACGTGATGTGGCAGAGGCTCATGTTAGAGCATTGAAGGGCGGAGAGGAAGAGGGGAGGTATCTCACGGTTTCCGGGGATATGACGATGAGTGAAATCGCTAAGGTCCTGAAGAAAGCGCATCCTGAGAGGAAGTGGGTGACTTGGGAGTCACCATATTGGTTGGCCTTAGTAGCTGCTTTCTTCCATCCTAAGATAGATGTCTCATGGGCCAAGAGGCATCTGAGTAAGAGTCTGTACTGGGATGCCTCTCCCGCTGAAAGAGACCTTGGAATGGAGTGGATTGACCCACTACAGTCAATATTGGAAACCACTCCCCCCATTCTTGAAAACGGATGGGACTAGTCTTCAATCTCTTGTTGTTCGAATATTTCTGCCTCTATGAGTCCAGATCTTTGACTTCGTAGCCATGCTGCAGATAGTCCAAGACCTATCAGCAAGACAATAGAGCTGATTCCAATAAGCAACGGCATGGAAGAGGATGTCTTGATGATGGGGCCTTTGTCCTGATTAAACGAGGGTATTAGACTCTCATCGTAAACCGGTCTGACCATTACAAGATTGAATGCATTTTCAGGGTCATATAAATCAGAAGGAGTCGCAGGGTCTAGATCTGAATAACCATCGGTTCTGATTGGTACCTCGAATATCCTTTCTTCTGAGACATCCAATGTAAGAAGGACATCGTAGGTGTAGGGGACTCTTGGTTCCATGAACTCGGATCCAGTGATGATGCCTGTAATCGGCAATGATATTGCAGTTCCTGTCACGTCGAACTCCGTCCATGTATCCCAATGTTCTGGGGACACATCCAGAGAAATGTAAATCGTATCCCCAACTATTGTGCCTTGGCCTTGTGCATCATCGCTTCCATCTGATCCTAGGTCCACATTGGGGCGTATCTGAGCCACTTGAGCGGTGTCCGTATCCCAATCAAGCGAGCTGAATGATACTTGCATTTCCGAGGTCCCATTAGGAACCCAAACATAGTGTCTATCATCAGTTGCGTATGTTCCAAATGTACTAGTTGGACCGTTGTTAAAATGGCTCCACTCACCTTTCCACGCATGTCTTAGTTGATCGGTCTGGAGCTCGATCCCCCTTATGTCCATTATTCCTTCATAATGCTCGTATGCATCCCAAACCGTAGCTTCTGGATGATCTAGGAATCCATCTTCATTGGGATCTCTCATTACCTGTAGTGTTCTAGCGAGAGCCAGTGCCTTGTCAGTGTCTACAAGACCATGTCCCACTCTCCAGTCATGGCACCTGTTGGTCTTGTCGGAGACATAGCACTCCTCGGGGATATCACTACACGCATCATCGTCATTTCCTTCCTCGCATGAATTCCTCAGAAGGTCATAGTGAGATGTTAGCTCCAGAATCAACTCGATCTCATGAACCCTTGACTCGTTCCTCTCATCCCAATCATCGAACTGTAGGCCCTTTGCGGATTCATTGAAATACATGCTTTCCTGATGATCGTGGTCCTCGATCTGATAGTTCGCAACACCTAGTGATGGTGCGGCTGCGAGTAATAGTGTAGCTATGCCTCCGATATGAGGAGTAGCCATGCTAGTTCCTGAAATCGACATGTAGTAGATATCGCCCTGTGTTCTCGTTGAAGCGTCAATCGCTGTTGCCCTAGGGGCTGTTGCCCATATATCCCTCCCGGGTGCCCCTATGTCTGGCCAAGTGTGTTGTTGTGTTTTCCACCCCCTGCTTGAGAATGACGTTACGGAACTCGCATCGTGAGTAAGCGCCGCCACAGATATGGCGGATGGCGTATTAGCGTAGACGTTTGTCCTCAAATCGTCTTCAGACTCGTCTCCCGACCCTCCACTGTTAGATGCAGCGAATATCACAGCAACTTGATTGTCATAAGTCAGCATATCAGTCAGTAATGTTACAGCATTCGAGGGGTTGTAGTCTCCATTGGTTCCCCATGAATTTGAAACAACTCTGATATTGTAATCATTCAGTCCCGGTCTACTATGTTGATAGGTCCATTCAAGCCCCTCGACGGCCGCAAAGATGGAAGCCCCGTCCCCTGTTCCCAGAGCAACTATTGTAGCTCCCTTTGCAGTACCTAGTCGTCTTCCTCCTGAAGCATCGCCATTTCCTGCAATGGTCCCTCCGACATGGGTCCCGTGGCCACTAGAAGTATCGGAATTACAATTTGGAGCGTCTACCCATGCCACGCCTGTCCACTTGGCAGACCAGATGAGTTTCTCTCCTGACCAAGGCTCGCCACAATCAAAATCTGGATGCTCTCCATCTATTCCAGTATCCAGGTCCACCGCAGTAGCTCCTTCTCCATCGTATTCCGAAAGTGAGAGGTCTGGTTCTGTCTTAAGGACTCCATCGGTATCGATTATGGCTCTATGCCATGCCAGACTTGCATTAACCCATGTAACTGTCTCATGCATCATAGACTCGGTGTCGTTTTGATTGCCTGGAAGATAGAAGTGCTCTATCAGGAGGTTTGCCTCCATGTGCTTCACCACCGACAGACTGGAAAGTTTAGAGATCTCAGACGAAGTACCCGATACAAGCCCCCCATGAAGGACGGACATCTCTGATATCACGTCTATGCCAATGGATCTTATCGCTCTCCATACCCCTTCTGTCGGAGGCTTGTGAAACTGTACAATAGTCTCTATTTGGCCGTCTCCGGCCAATTCCGAGATTAGTTCCTCTGACATCTTAGTGGTGTCTATTGTATTTGGCTGACTGGTAACGGCCAGTGAGCCTGACATACTTGCGACTAGGGCTACTAGAACCACTGCAGCGACTCTCATGGCCACACGCTAAAGTTATTCGATTTCAACAAATCCCTGTGCTGTTCCCATAACCGTTCAAATCAAGTGTGATTCGTTGTCTGAGGTAACATGCGCACCGTTGCGATGGCACTGGCGGCCCTGATGTTAGCCGTCCCTCTAACCGGGTGTTTTGGAAGCGATGACCCTCCCATTATGGAGGAGGATAGCCTATTTCCAGATCTAGGCGAGGTTCCGCTTACAACATGGTACCACTATTCGGGTGGAGTTGATGCCATGGACGATATCGCAGTTTCAAACGCGAATATTACGGTGAACCTCACGGGGAACAATATGCCCTACTTGACAATGGGATCTTACTATGGAATCGGGATGAGTACATTCGAGCCAACAATCGGAATCACATCAATGGATAACATATACATGTCCAGCTGGGGCAATGGTCCGTCCGGATCTACGGCGGTTGTCCAGTGCTCTGGGCTAATTGAGATGGTCTCGCTAACCGACTATAGCTGTCAGAATGTGTACAATCCGCTGATCCCCGTTCCAAATAGCAATGATCCATACATATACGTCGACAAGTGGACTGACAGAATCATGAAGTTCGACATGCATGCCCTCCTAGGAATGACTGTGGAGTTCTCTGATGATGAGGGTGCATCTTGGCAGGATGGTCAGCTTGCTACCTCGATTTACTCTGTTCAAGATCACCAGACCATTGGGTCGGCACTGCTCCCGGCACCCGGTTATGCCACGACATGGTCCTTCTGCGTCAACGGGAATGCCCCCCATCCCTTGTGTTCGACGAGCTTCGATGGGGGTAGGACTTGGACTTCAGAGGTATCTGGCGCGCCGATCAGTTGTCAAAGCGGGGGGCTGACTGCTCACATAGAGGGGGGTGTGCTCGGAAACCTATACCGTGGCAATATGGGGTGTAATGGTGAGGGATATTCGATTTACAAGAGCAGTAATGGTGGCCTGACTTGGAGTGAACACCCATTGCCTACTGAGGAGACTGGGACTGCAAATACATGGAACGGCGAGGAGGCCCAGGTCGCTGTTGACGACGAGGGGAACGTACATGCGATGTGGAATGGCCTTGATAATATGCCATACTACTCCTACTCCACAGATGAGGGAGAGGCTTGGAGCGATCCCATGATGGTCGCTCCTCCTACCAATATTTCGGGTACTGGTTTTCCTGTAATCACCGCGGGTGGGGCTGGAAAGGTGGCTCTCGGCTATGTCGGAGACTCAGGAAACAATACATGGAACGCATATATGACAATCATTACTGATGCATTTGGAGACTCTCCACTGATGACTACTGTCCAGCTCAACGGCCTTGATGATCCGATTGACACAGAGCCTGATTGTGGCTACAATAGGTGCGGTGGGCTCGGAGACTTCCTTGATATGTCGGTGGACCAGTACGGGAGGCCGTGGTTCGGACTTTCACACAACCTCAACGACATAGGGATATTTGGTACGATTACACAGGGTCCTTCGCTAAGAGGCATGATAGACGGCCTCAGTGAGATACCAGTTGGTGGACCACAAACCCTCTAGAGGGCTTGGTACAAGTCATAGGCCTGGAATGTAAAACCACCAGCGAAAATTATCATGGCTACGCCACATAGTGAAAGAAACAGTTTGTATGTTCTATGCGAAAGGTTTCCTCTGGTCCTGTCAAAGGCGACTGCGATGAGGCTCTTCACGATAATAATCGAAATGAGGAAGGTCAGGGCATAGGCTACGGGGGCAAGTGGCTCTTTGTCAGCTGCCGATGCCATAAGTGGCCCCCCTATCAAAAACCAGAAGATGTATACATTGGGATTCAGGAGGTTGGTCAGAACCCCTCTCTTGAAGGAATCTGATACATCAATTTCGGCAAGATCTGGAGAAGGAGGTTCAATTGTGAAGCACTCAAGCCCCATCTTCAGGAGGTATCCCGCCCCTAAGATAGAAATTGCAATTAGTATCGTTGGTTGTGTAGATACCCAGCTTGCAGCTATTAGGCTCACTATCACTAATGGTCCATCAGTGAAGATTGGAGCGGCTGCCGTCCATATGCCTGCTCTCAGGCCACCAGAAAGGGTCTCTCTGATCACCATTGTCAGGAGTGGTCCTGGCTTGATTCCTTCTATCACCCCAAGCGCGAGACCGGCCGCTGATAGTGAGAGTACTAGGCCTATATCCATAGGCTCATCTCTTGGAATATATCGCTAACTTGGCGAGAAGTTCTAGTATCTCCAAGTAGAGCCAGATGAGTGTGACCATGAGACCGAATGCCGCTCTCCATTCGAGTTGTTTGGGTGCTCCTCGCTCAACCCCACGCTCAATGAAGTCGAAGTCCGCTACCAGGCATAGTGATGCTATGCCAATTACAAAAATTGAGAAGAGTATTCCTATTGGACTAGCCTCGTGTATGTATGGTACTTCGAAACCGACAAACATGCCAATGAAGGATACCAAATATATCGTAAAAATCGCTAACATGGCTGACCCCACTGCAATCTGTAGATTTTTGCTCCAAGAAATTAGCCCCGCGCGGTATATCGTTATCATCGCCCCTAGAATCCCAAGAGTCAGAACGACTGCTAGAATCCCAATGCCCTGAAACTGTTGTTCGAAAATCCATGTAACCCCACCGAGAAAAAATCCCTGGCAAAGGGAGTATGAGCATATCATGACCGGGTTTGTAGAGCCTGAGAAGATTATCACCATGGCAAGGATGAAGCCACTGATTGCACCGATAAGGGCAAGGAACCCTGTTTCTGGCATGAACATGGCTGTTCCTATTGCTGTGGTGGCTATGATAATCAGAAGTATTCCCGTCTTCTCAGTGGTCCCCTCCATTGTCATCAGGTTGGAGTCCTGATCGTCCCACCACGGTGCCTCCTTGTAGGCACTCTTATCGAATGTTGAATCAGACAATGCTGGGTTCCTGGAGCGATACATGCAACCAGCTCTGAAGGACCTCCTTCTCAAAGGTTGGCACGTAAAATGCGGAGCTCACTCTTCTTCAGAGGGTTCTCTGACTTTACGGGGCCTTGGAGCCTGCTTCCTCCTCTTCGCCCCCTTCCTTCCTCTTCCCTTGGGCTTTTTCTGGGACTGCATGAACAAAACCATGAGAACGATGGCGAGAGCCGCCACCCCACCGACTATCATAACCAGTTGGTCACCCTCTTCGCAGCTGGTCATACCATACTGTGTCTGTGTTTCTCCACTGGGACAGGTGGTCTGAGAGCTTGCTCCAGAATCTGCCACGAAGTTGCCGGGCTCGGCGGCTATGCAACCAACAGCGCCTGGGAGTGGTTGGAAGTTACCAGGGAGGCACGATTCCTGAGATGTCTGTCCGGTTTTTGAGACGAAATAGCCCGGTGATGCGTCCAAGCACTCCGAGTTTCCACTCTCAGGCTGGTAGGTTCCCTTCTCGCACGGTGTTTGGAAAGTAGCCCCCATCTCGGAAGCGTAGTATCCCCTATCGGCTAGAATACACTCGGTTTGCCCTGTCAGTGATTGGTATGTTCCTGGCGGGCAGAGTGACGGTTCGGAAGCTCCTGATTCTGATGAGTATGTTCCTTGTTCCACAGGAAAGCAAGCTGTTGACGAAAACTCACCCTGATACTCCCCTGGAGGGCAAGGCGTCTGTTCAGACGCTTTCTGTGTGGAGACGAAATGGCCCGGCTCGGCATCGTCACAGGATGTCGCTTCAGACTGTGCTTGGAATGTTCCAGGTTGGCATTCCGACTGATCGGATGATCCCTCGTCTGAATAGTGCCCCGGCTCTGTGATTAAACATGAGTCCATTCCGGAATCCGGTTGGTACTGCCCGGGAGGACATGGTATCTGATCAACAGATACGTTCACTGGGACATAGTTTCCTGGTTCAGCGAGGAGGCATTCCGCCATTCCGTTGTAGGGAGCATAGGTCCCCGGCTCGCATTCAACTTGAGATTCAGAACCAGGCGGGCTGTAGTGCCCGGGTTCAGTAACGCCCGAGCATGAGGTGGCCCCTCCTTGTGACTCAAAAGTTCCCGAATCGCACGCTATTTGGAATCCTGTCCCCGGGTCGGATGTGTAGTAGCCTGGGCTGGTGGATAGGCATGTCGTCTGACCGGAAGTGGGTTGATGCTGCCCTGGGAGGCATGCGATCTGATATGTGGCACCGAAGGCGGTGACGTAGTAACCTGGATCTGCGAGCTTGCAGACTTCAAGACCAAATTCGTCAGAGTAGGTTCCCGGTGTACATAGATCCTGCTGGAGTGAATTGGGAGAGGCTTTGTACCCCGGAGATGCTAGGAAGCAAGCTGATCGTCCCCCATTCGGCTGGTAGGTTCCCCCTTCACATGGCGTCTCATCGGTGTTACCACTGTCGGCCGTGTAGTATCCGGGTGTCGTATCGATACAATATGTATAGCCGGAGAGAGGTTGGTATGTCCCGGGCGGGCATGGGACCTCGTCTGGGGAGCCGTGGTCACTGTAGTGGCCTGGGCTGTTTGTGATGCATATCTCTGCCACAATGGTAGATTCGCCGTCGATGGGTCGTGTGTATTCAGAAGCATCGTCCCAGTTCTCGGCAAACTGACCACTGTTCGGCTGGTAGGTTCCAGCGTGACAGGGGAATTGTTGAACTGCTGCGGAGCTTACATTGGTATAGTATCCCGGTGAAGCGACTAAACACCCGGACTGGCCACTGTTCGGCTGGTAGGTTCCTACTGGGCATGGGACCTGATGGTTCTGCCCTGATGAGGGCACATAGTGGCCCGGATCAGCTGCAAGGCACCCTGTGTTGTCAGTTGCGTAATACCCGGGGTCGCAGTTTGGTATGAGCGGATATGGGTCGAACAAGGACATCATGCCGTCTCCGTCAGGATCCCTATCCGAGAGGCCTGGTGCCTGAGAGGGGATGGTTGAGTTCGGGATGAAGTCATTTGGGAGGCAGTTCCCTGTGCAGGCCCAGTCCGTGGGACCAAGGTCAACTAGGCCACTGGTCGAGTTCACTGAAAAGCTCTCCATTCCGATTCCTATCTGCGCCCAGCTGTTCTTACCCCAGCAGTGGAGGTCCTCGGCCAGTGTGATTGCACAGGTATGGTTGACTCCGACCGTCACTGATGCTACCCCGTGTCCTAAATCGATCTCAACTGGTATTTTCGAAATTCTCCCTCCGTCCGAGTCGTACGAGGTTCCGGTGGTTATGTCCCCCAGCTGTCCGACATTATTGGAGCCCCAGCAGAATAGGCTGTTGTCATCCAATATCGCACATGCGTTCTGATAGTGCATATCAATCGAGATTGCCGTTCTGCCCGTTGGGAGGTCGACGCTGGTCGATGTTGACCAAGTGGATGTCGTTGTGCCATCGCCTAGTATTCCTTGCCAATTACTTCCCCAACATCTCACGCTGCCATCGTCCATCAACGCGCAGGTGGAGTTGCCTCCTGCTACGATCTGGGCTATTGAAGAGCCACTGGGAGTTATCCTTACTGGAGAAGGAGAGCTGGAGTTGACTAGGGAGATAGTTCCTAATTGGCCGGCTCCGTTGCCGCCCCAGCACATCGCATCCCCACCAGAAAGCAGGGTGCATGTGTGTGAGAAGCCAGAGACGATTGAGACGGGTTGGGACCCTTGGGGGAGATTGACTGCGCTTGGATTTCGACTATCGTAAAAGTTCCCCTGACCAAGCTGGCCATCCCAATTGCGCCCCCAACAGTATATCGAGGAGTCGTCAATGGCCTGACCCCTGATGGGAGAAATGGAGCAGGTGTGTTTGAACCCTGTTGCCACTTCAACAGTGTGGGTATTCAACGGTAGGTTAGGCCTCTCCGGAATGTGACAGTTACCATAACAGTCGAGATTGAAATTGTCGCCTTCACCCCAGCAAAGGAGATTGTAAGCAGAATTGTCGATAGGGGTTGTGACAGGCGCAGCTGTGATTCCGCAGCTATGTAGGGCGCTGCCATCTATCGCTACCCACTCAGCGGTCACGTTGTGATCAATACTGGCCTGTGCTGGCCAGAAGGGACTGAATCCCCATGCATCTGAGCCAGGTGTGGGTTGAACTGCAGCGTATCCCGATTGTGCATTCCCATTCCCAATCTTGCCCCAGCACCTTAGCGTGTTGTCATGGGCCACGACACAAGTGGTATCTTCCATCAGGGCCATTGTCGAATTGGAGAAGACGGATCCCGAGTCGGAGCCCGGGATGTTGTTGGAATTGTGCGAGTAAAACTCCTTCGAGTCTGAGAGTTCGGTGGAGGTCTCGCCTTCTGAGAGTCCGAATGAGGCTATCATACCAACCATAAGTGTGATCAGGGCTAAAGAGGTGAGCTTTGCTGTGTTCGAGGAGTTCTCCATGACACATTGAAGTAAAGGAAAGTAATAACGATTTTCCAGAATTTATTCACAGCATCTCCCTGAGATGGAGTCCAGTGTAGCTCGACTTCACCTTAGAGACGCTAGAGGGGGGGCCTTCCGCGACGATCTGTCCCCCTAGTTCGCCTCCTTCGGGGCCTAGGTCAATCACCCAATCAGCACACTTGATGACATCCAGATGGTGCTCGATGATTATCACAGTGTGGCCATTTCTCCTGAGTCTGAGGAGAACATCGATGAGCTGGTGAACATCGGAAAGAGCCAGTCCGGTTGTTGGCTCGTCTAGTACGTAGATCGTGTGCTTCCTTGCCGGCCTGTGAAGTTCGGTAGCTAGTTTGACCCTCTGGGCCTCCCCTCCGGAGAGGGTGGTTGCCGGTTGCCCTAGTCGTATGTATCCGAGTCCCACATCATTTAGTGTGGATACTATTCTGTAAATGCCCCTCTGGTTCTCGAAGAAGGTGCAGGCCTCCTGAACGGTCATATCGAGGACGTCATGTATCGTCTTCCCTTTCCACTCCACCTCGAGCGTCTCTCGGGTGTATCTCTTTCCCTTGCAGACATCGCAAGTCACCCAGACATCCGGTAGGAAGTTCATCTCTAGTTTGGTCGAGCCAGCGCCCTGACAAGCCTCACACCTTCCCCCCCTGACATTGAAGGAGAACTGCCCTGGCTCATACCCCCTCTCTTTAGCAAGTGAGGTAGAGGAAAATAGCTGCCTGATGTGTCCAAAGGCTTTGGTGTATGTTGCTGGATTGGATCTTGGGGTCCTGCCAATGGGTGATTGGTCGATCACGATTACCTTGTCGATATTCTCTACGCCCTCTACCGAATCATGGGCACCAGGAGTCTCGTCGGTGCCTTGCAGTTCCCTCTGGAGGACGGGTGCCAATGTGCCTGTGACTAGCGAGGATTTACCGGAGCCTGATACTCCTGTTACAGCCACCATGCACCCTAATGGAATTCTGACATCCAAATCTTGTAGATTGTTCTGCCGGGCACCCCTTACCACCAGCCACCTATCTTCTTGGGGCTTCGTTCTGTCTTCTGGAAGGGGGATGCTGGTTCGACCGGCTAGGTAGGCCCCCGTGATACTCTCGTTATTTGACAGTAAATCGTCGAAAGTTCCGCTGACGACTATCTCTCCCCCTTCCTTACCTGCGCCCGGACCAATGTCAACAATCCAATCCGCCTGCCTGAGAGTCGCTTCATCGTGTTCGACAACAATGAGGGTGTTGCCAAGGTCCGTAAGTTCCCTGAGTGTCTCCAAAAGCCTTCCATTATCCCTAGGATGAAGCCCGATGCTTGGCTCATCCAA
>Ga0066371_10000143_pt1 | contig 15492 bp, 26 predicted proteins | sample Knorr_S15_td_DCM_FD_71214 | JGI IMG/M metagenome (GOLD analysis project Ga0066371, IMG submission 71214) | Marine microbial communities from Southern Atlantic Ocean transect - Knorr_S15_td_DCM_ad_63m_LV_B | ecosystem: Environmental > Aquatic > Marine > Oceanic | place: Southern Atlantic ocean... | reverse complement strand
TCAGTATGAAGGTTCAACATAAATTGATTACCTTTACCAATATTCTTGGTATCAAAGGCATCAATTTCTTTACTATCAGTCCCAGATATAGAAGAATATGTTTCTGCTATATCAATATCTTTAGTAAATATCTTATCAATATCCTTAGCTAAGGTAGCACTTAGTCCCATTAGTTCTCGCAGGTCTCCACGGACTATTTATCTCTCGTAAGGTGGCTCCTCTTCTCCAACATGATATCTAAAGTGCTCAACATCAAAGTATGATGGTCCCAAAGGTTCTGGGTTATCATACGGTCCTTCTAATTTCTTCTTATAATCTCTCTCATCTAATACTTCATTGATAAGGATTTTTAATTCCTTAACAAAAGTCTCAGTAAATAATCTTCTTGGTGTTATGATAGCAGGTTTATACTCCTGCTTATGACCACCTGCTGCTTTCCATTTAGCAAGGTCTTCGGGAGACATAGGTGCTCCCATACCCTGCGTATCAATCTTGCTCATTCTTTTTGTTAGCTAGTAGTTTTTCCCAAGATGCTATCAAGAGCTCCAACTCTGCGATACGTTTCCTGGTATCTGCAATCTTCCCTTCAAGAAAGTTCATGTATTAGGGTCGTCGTATATACGAAGTATATAGAGTGCAATGGCAGCACCAACTGATGATGCACCTAAAACGATTAAAAATAATGGCATCTATCTATCTCCTGCTGCTCTGTTTTCTGATTTATCTATACTGAAACTTCCACCAGGATATCTCTTCTCTAACTTCTTAACATTACCTCGTACAACGTCATCGAAAGGTACGTCCAAAGCCATACAAGCTTGTGCCACATACCACATAACGTCACCCAACTCAATAATAAGATGCTCTCTATTGTCGTCATTCCAAGGTTTACCTTGAAACACCATCTTCTTAACAATCTCAAGAAACTCGCCAGACTCAGCAGCAAGCCCAACGCCAGCAGTGGTAAGACGTTCAATATTGGCACCTTCTCTGTCAAGTTGACCCAGACGGTCAGCAAGAGCGACAAAATCCTTAGAGGAATCGGATGTGACAGCATCCACGAAATGAGTGTACTTATCAAAATCAATCATACTTAAGATTTGCGAATGTTTTTTTGTCGTTAAATTTTTTGACGAGTTCTACCTCGGCTTGTTTGTCTTGCTCATCCTGTCCAGAATTAACTAAACCTGATGATGCATCCTCTATATCATACAACCTCATCTTAGATCTGTCAATCCCTACACAGAATTTCCTATTCATAGTAGGGTCATTGTATCTATTTTTTAATTGCTTAACCATTATCTGATTCATACCTTCCAACTCCTCGCTAGATATGAGAGCGAACATAAGGTCAGCAGTAGCAGGGAGTCCGAAAGACTCTGACGTGTCAGTAAGGTCAACGTCAGTAGAACCGTAACCAGCACGAGTAGTTTGAGTAGCACTAACGATCGGGACGTTAGCTTCGACAGCCAACCCCCTAAGTTCCTCAGCAATCGCTTTAACATAAGTATATGAATTGACAATGGATCCTTTATACCTCTGAGAGGCACAAATATTTAAGTAATCTATGAAAACTATATCTGGTTTGATACTTCTCTTCAGAGATAACTCATTTAGTAACGATTTAAAATGTCCTACATGAGCAGATGCAGTAGGGTACTCTTTTATAATTAACTTTCCTTGCGTTTTCTTCTCTAATTTGTTGACCTTATTCTCAAACATAACCTTTGGTAGGTCTTGCAACTGTTGAATAGGGACGTTTAAAAGATTTGCATCAATACGTTCCGCAATCTTTTCTTCAGCCATCTCCATTGTGATGTATAAAACATTCTTACCTTGAAGTAAACTAGCCGCAGCACAATGGCACATAAACAAAGACTTACCCACACCAGTACCTGCAAGAGCAACATTAAGAGTCTTGTTAGGAAGACCACCCTTTGTGATACGGTTGAAGTATTCCAGGTCGAAAGGAATTTTTTCCTCACGTTGGTGGTAGAAGTCATACCTTAACGAGGCATCTGAAATGTAATCGTGACCGATATGGCTATCAAAAGATACAGAAAGAGCTCCACTGAGGATAGAGGGTATAGCACCCCTATCTTGTTTAGAGTCCTTACCATCTGCAATCTTAATCGAGGCCATAAGAGAGATATAGATTGCTCTCTCTTGACACCACTTCTCAGTTGTGTCTGTGATCCATTGGAAGTCACTCTTTTCATCCTTTAACTCCAGTATAATATTATTAACTTCCTTATATGTTTCCTCATTTAAGTCATCTCTCTTGTCTGCTTCAATGGTTAATACAGCAGGAGTAGAGAGAGAATCATACTCAGAAAAATACTTATGGATTATGGAGAATATAATTCTACATCCATTAGATGTGAAGTAATCCTCTTTAATAAAAGGCAGGACTTTTCTACAATACCTCTCACTAAAGACAAGGTTATTGATAATTGTAGTTTCAATACTCATAGGTAATGAAGATAGGATCCAACAATGTATTTGGAACTGTCAAGGACTGGTCTACCAGCATGACGGAACATCCATGTAGGTGGGAATATCAACAGTCTACCACATTTTGGCTCAATGTCTAGTCCCAATTTAGGGAAAGATGTGGTACCACCATCAAATCCATCATTGAGATAAAGAAACATTACTAGAAATCTTCTAGCAGATGAATGGTCTTGGACATCAACGTGGTCTTTAAACTCATCAATTACTTTACTATACTTCTTGAGTCTATACTCTTCAAAAGCATACTTAGCAGGGAAGTCTGGACCTAAATCCAAATCATCCATGTATATCTGGACAAAATTGATAAGGGTTTCTTGTAAATTAAACTGATACTCATGCCACTCCAGGTCTTTAGCATGGAATCTCTTAGTAATATTAAGCTCAGTAAACGATGGACGTTTCTCTCTGTCTATCATCTCATGGTGTTCAAAGTCAAGGTCAAACTTTCTAATTATTTTTTGACACAATGAGGGGTCTACAGCATTGTCATAGCACCTGATATAATCTTCTAGTTTAGTTACCATATTTAAACTCCTTCTGAGCACACTCATCTAATGCTTGCATTATTTCTGGGGTAAAATACTGTTCAGGATTATCCATAATTGCCTTTGGATAAACCTTCTTCTCCCCCATTTCATAGCGATTCCCTGCCTTCTTAAATACTTGATGCTTCTCACCCAATTCAAGTAATCCGTAATAGGGGTCCAGACCTTTCTCATAGAATAACCTCGTTGTTACTTCTTTGTTTTCTCTGGTGAGTCTTGCCTTAGCCGTCTTAGCTTTGATAAGGTTTCCAACAACCTCGCTCTGATCCTTTTCCTTTTTTTTGCTGAGATAAATGATTGTACTTGCGGCGTACTTGAGGCCACTACCGCCTCCCATTTCTTTAGTTGGGATATAACTGCCGACCACATCGTAGGTATGATTTGTAACTAATAGAGGGACATTCGCCTTACCCAATTTAAGAGTAAGGACTCTAAATATTGACTTTACAACTTGAGCACGAGTCATGTCACGTGTCTCTTTACCTGCTTCACTGTCCTCAATCTCCTTGGTGGTACTGAGCATACCAAGAGAGTCAAGAACAAACATCAGGGGTTTCCGATCCTTTGGATCTTGTGCTAAGTATTTATCCAAAATCTTAATTGATTGTAGTCTAAACTCCTGCACAGTAGTAACAGGTGCTATAAGCATACGACTTGCATCGATACCTCTTGACTCAATCATGTCCTTACTTAAGGCACTTTCAGACTCAAAATATATAACGCCAGCATCAGAATTATGTTCGAGGAAATGCTGTACAATACCAAGGCAGAAATAAGTTTTGCCTGTGCTCGACTCACCAGCAATAGCTGTGATCTTATTCCCTGGAACACCTCCGTAGATGCTTCCTGAGACAAGGGCGTTAAAGATGTACGAACCTGTATCGATATAACCGCTAGTGTCACCAGCAGACACACCATCGCTAACGAGAGCAGCGTATTCATTATCAATCTCCTTGGCTACATCCTTCAAAAAATTCATGGTGTTTTTTTAAATAATTTTGTTATAAAATTGTTTCGCTTCATGGCTCTTTCAAACCATTCTGCTTCTGATTTATCAAAGAATTCTTTCTCATCTGGCATTGCACCAGCACCAAAAGCTTTCTTATATTCTACAATGTATGTGGTCATCCGAATAGGAACTCCAAGCTAGCAGTTTTTTCTGGCTTCCAACCTATCTTCTCAAGGATGACCTTAATTGGTTCAAGAAAACTCTTCTCGAATTGTAGGTCATAGTCCACCTGTTTGTCAAGTGCCAACTCCTTCGGGAAGGTTTGGAAAAATGAAACAACATTTTCATTAATCTTATTAGGTGTCTTAAGATAAACAAACTTTATCTTCTCACCATCTTGGATTAATGGATACTTATGCGTCAGCTTGTTTTTCTTGATATAGAAATTGTACAAGAGACTACCACGCACATGTATCGGGGTGCCTTTAGAATATACAGTGGCTGGGTTCGCCCACTTATTTAGATTATTGCAGCCCCTAGGGAATGCAATGTCCTCGATAGGTAACTCGTTAAAGTGCTCCCTAAAATCTGCTATAAATTTCTGGGTCTCCTCCTCATCCTTATTCATAATAACTTCAAGAGCATCCTTAATCTTCTGACGACAGGCACCTGGTGTAGAAGACTTAACTGCTTCAATGCCCATCATCTTTAACTTAGGTTTCTCAAACCTGACACCCTCTATATCCCACGCATTTAAAATGTATCTTTTCTTAGCAGTCCATATACCTTTCTCGGCAATGGTCTCCCTTTTCATGAACATTTTTTGGTCGTAGGCGGCAACGTAGTCGGCCAACTCTTGGTAAGAACTCGAAATATATTTTTCCAATTCCACATCACACACCTTATCGAGGAAATTAACGATCTTTTCATTAGTAACCTCTCTCCCCTTGAATACACTTTGTACCAAAGGACCGAGATGCAAGTAAATACTATCGGTATCACTAGCAACAACATAATCTACCTCCTTAGTTTTAAGTACCTTGTTAAGGTACACATTCATTTTATTCTCAATCCACCGTATCGATACCTGCCCACTAAGAGTAATTGCCTCAGCGTTAGATAAGTTATAATATCTAAAGTACTGATTTCCAATGGCACCATAAGCCGAGTTGAGTTGGATCTTTCGAGCCATTTGGATGTTATTGAATTTACTAATATCTCTTTGTAGTTTTTCAGTTGGGTGAATTTCATTGTCCCGCTTGGCAGCGAGCATTTTCTTTTTATATATCGTACGCTCATTGTAAATAGTCTCCATCATTTCAGGTAGGAATCCCCTTATGTCCTTGCGGTATTGTGCTCCATTGGCACACACGGCGTAATCTCCAGCGATCCCGATTTCTCTATTAAGCAGTCCTTCAACTGTGGCACTAGGATGTCTGGTGTCACAGAGGGTTTCGGGACTGATGTTGTACTGCATGATGAGATGAGGGTACAGACTGTTAAGGTCAAAACTGACGACCCAATCATATAAACCTGGTTTAGGCTCTTTGACATAGGCTCCTGCATACTTTTCATCTTTCTTTGCTCCCTTGCGTGGTGGCACAACAATGTTTCTATCCTTGAGATAATTATATATCATTGTGTCCCACATTCTTACCTGTGAATACACATCCTCAAGGTTTACTTTAGCATCATAAGCCATAGTAACTGCCAACTCTATCAGTTTCATCTTCTCTTCGAGTCGGTCAACTAGCTCAACGTCTTTGATGTTATACTCTACAAATTTTTGCCAGTCATTTGTGTAGAAGTCTTTAAAATTCTCATACTCACTGTGGTCAAGTTTTCCTTCACCCAATTCCACAGTGGCAATATGTTCAAGTCGATATGATTCCTGATTGGTGTAAGTAAACTTACGATAGAGATCAAGATAGTCAAGTATATTAATGCCCGATAGGTCGTAGGCATAATTCGTGCGTCCCTGTATTGTTATCTCTCTTTCATTGGCACGATTCCAAGGTGACATGGAATTCATCCACTTCTTACCTAGAATCCTATCTACTCTACGACAGATATATGGTACGTCATATAGATTGACATTCCATCCAGTTAAAACATCTGGTGTATTTTCAACCCACCATCCAATAAATGATTTGAGCATCTCTTCTTCTTTCCAAAAGATGAAAGACTTAACACCTTCAGGTGCCTCAAACTCACGAGTAGACCAAGTAAAGAACTCCTTAGTATTTAGATCTTTAATAGTAATACAGAGCATTTCCTCTGCTGCCTCTGCAACATTAGGGAAACCATTCTCACATGCAACCTCGATGTCCATCGTAAAGATCTTCATCTGATCCATACGATAATCAATCTCACCAGGAAACTCATTAGCAATGAATTGATAAACGAATCTCTCATATCCAGACACCTTAAAGCCATGGACACCTTCATACTTCTGTATGAATTCCCTTGCTTCCTTTGGATTCTGAAATTGAATAGGTTTTACATTCTCACCGTCCAGTGTCTTAAACTTCTCTTCCTTATTGGAAGTGCAGTATAGTACAGGTGAAAAATGGGTACGAGTCTGGACTTTTTGTCCGTCCTCATACCCACGATAGAGAATAGTATTACCTGCGAGTTGAATGTTAGTATAGAAACTAGCCAATCTTCTGATACTCTCCGAGCATTTCTTTAGATGGGTCTACTATAGTAAAGATCGACTCAGATGTCAAGAAGAGATCACGTTGTGCAGAATATAAAGGATATACTTCCAACACACCATCCACAATACGATAGCATTCTTCAATAAGAACAGATGGTTCCTCATCCAACTCTGTTACTTTACCTATTAGGTAGTCAGTCAGACTCCCGTTCCTCAGTAGGATTACCTTTACCACTTGTTGCCTCCACTAGTTCGTTGTATTTTGCAATGACTTCATCGTGTGTCTCGTATGCACTAATGACTTCATCAAGTTTAAGCATGATAGCATTACCCTTGAGCAGTGGTGCGTATGGTTCAAAACGAAGTTCTGGTTGTGTGATTTTTTGAATCTCTCCATTGTCTTGGACAGCATCAAAGGGTTGAGTAACCCATACATTATAAGGATTTCTTAATTGAAATCCAATAACGTTTTCCTGGTCATCCTTTGTGGTGACCTCAAACAAATCTGCGATGACATCTTCACCGTTTCTTGTTCTTACGATTCTTACGCTCATAGTTTCGTCTTTCGATTTCAGTAATAGATTCCTTAATAATATCTTTAAGGATTTTTTCAGCGTTTACATTTTTATCCTCTGCTATTGGTCGGACATGCCGTAGCAGTTCATCAGTATAACTCGAAGGTACCTCAACTGTCAAGAGGTCGCTGTCACCTTCGTAATTTGTTTTGGTTAAGTTCAGATAAACATTCATTTTATATTCCAAATAAAAAGAGACCCTTGGGGTCTCTTCTGTTGTGTATTATATAGGTTAGTAATTATCAATCTCTCTTTGCATGTCTTTAACAAACTCTTGCTGAGAGCAGAATCCATGAGCATCTTTGTTTCCATCAGCATGATAATTTACATGCATGACTTCTACACCAAGAAAGAAAATGATCAACATCATAGGCATATGCCATAGAGGATGCCCAAAGACCTCACAGAATTCCTTATAATAATCTTCAAATTTCATATGATAATTATATCATAAAAATTCCTTACGTGCATGATGCTCAGGAACAATCTTACCTAATGTGATGATAAGCATACCATCTTCAAAGGTCACATTCTTTATTGTGGAATCATCAGAGAGTTGCCACTGTCTATTGAATGACCTTTGAGCCATCCCTCTATGTAGATACTCATTCTCTTCTTCTTTCTTTTCCTTCTCACCTTGTACGAATAACTTACCATACTCAGTAAAGACTTTTACTTCTTCCTTCTTGAATCCCGCCAATGCAATCTCTAAACGTGATTCCACGTTGCTTACTTGCACAAGATTGTATGGTGGATACTGACTATTCTGATTCAAATCGAAGAATTGTTGGAAGTAGTCATCCAGTCCTATACTGTTTCTATGGATTTTTTCCATGAGCTGAGGTAGATCAGCAGCACGATATCTCTGTAGTCCAGTCATAATAGCCTCCTTAATTAAGCTAGGTTTAGTGTGTTGTCCCTTACGGCGACACTACTATTTAATCACATCTAAAGGAAAACTTAAATGGTATATGCCGTACCTATTTTGGAGGGGTTGTTCTACCTATATAGTTCTAGGTAAAAGTGTCAAAGGTATGAAGAAATTATTTCCTATAATTATGTTTCTTGGGATGGCATCTGCCGTGAGTCCTGTAAAAGCCGACCTAACACATCGTCTATCTAGTTCAACACAGTTAAGTGTTGACGCTGGTTATACAACAGTATCAAGAGCTCCCAACACGTATAGTACAACTGGGTCTGGTGTCAGCACTACTATAACACCTTCTGGTGGTAGTGCTGCTAGTGACCTAGGTGGAATATCTGCTGTCAGCACAGCAGGTGTAGCAACGTTTGCTCTTCCTGATGTAGCACAAACGACTCAAGGACAAGCATACACATTCACTCAGAGCATAACTACTGGTGATAGTATTGTTACTACTGCTGCTGATGTAGGAGACGTACTTGGTTACTCACAAATATCATCATCTGCACCTGGAACCGTAGGCAATTTGGCTGGGACAGTCACGTCTGCTGGTGCTTTGACGGTAGTGGCTGGTGGAGCTGGTACTACAGCTACTGGCCAATTTGTATCAGAACTGACCATTCGCTAAGGTGATATATAAGTATGAAGAAGAAGATTGTCCCATTTGCGATCGCTGTGGGTACTGTACTTGCAAGTGCTGTACCTGTATCGGCGGTCCCCGTGGTCCCAAACTTCCAACAGGGCTCGATGACGAGCCACACAGAGACTGAAAGTACAGTCACAGAGACAATAAATTCAATTGACTATAGAACAGGATGGGAATACTCAGTGACAGGGGTAGGCATCAAAAACAACGGTGCAGCACTCAACCCCCCAGTGAATACATCAACCGTGACGATAACTCCTGGATCAACAGGAGAGAACACAATCACAGGAAGCGTAACAAGTTCATTCGACAACTTGGATTTCTCAGCAGTGAACAATTTTCAGATAAACGAGCCAGGAGAAGCCTTTCAATTTTCCCAAAGTTATCAAGGACCAGGTATGACGAATCAGACGATCATACAAAGAGTCACCACCGTAACAAGCGTGACCGACACAACAAGTACCTTTACCCAATAGTCTTATGTCTAACTCAACTTGCGACTGCCCCTGCCATACTGGCGGAAGGTGTAGGGGGTGTAAGTGCAACAGCTAATCCAATCGCCAATAGTTCTGGCTCAGTAACGAACCAGGCAATACAAGTTTTACAAGGTCCATACGTCACTAACACCTACGGTGGTGGAGTGTCATGTCAAGGTAGTACATTAAACGTCACTCCTTATGTCCAGTTTGCTGATAGCAGAAAGGATCCTTGGGAGGATTTTTATAATGAACCACAATATAATATGACTGATGTCTCAGGTAAGACATCTAAACAGACTGTCACTGTAAAGAATTATCCTTGGGAAGACTGGTATGACACCAGAACCAAGGCAGATGGTAGTAGATGGTTCCCTGATGGGGAAGACATGCAAATAGAAATAGATGTAGATGGTGCTGATGGTGTCCCTGACGTAGTTAATAGTGGTGGTAGCATGACACCTACTTGGTTTAAACCAGTAAGGACTGACATGAGAGCAAACCAATCATTGAATGTTGGTCTCTCTGCTACTCTGTCTATACCAATGAATAGAAAATTACAAAAGCAATGTCATCAAGCAGCAACTGCTCAGATAGCACATCAAACTCAGTTGACATCTAACAAACGATTAGACTTTGAATTAGCTAGACTTAAAAATTGTGGTGAGCTCAAGAAGGCTGGTATATTTTTCCACCCTGCCTCACCTTATCATGCTGTATGTGCTGACGTAGTAGTAACTAATCCTGGTGGTAAGATTGTACCACACAAGCACGACCTACCTCAACCTAACTTTGGGGAGACTTCTTCAGAGGCTTCTTCTTCTGATTCTTCTTCAGTGGAAGTAGTCCCTTCTTCTTCCGATACTCATCAGCAAGAACCTCAGAACGAGAAGGACGATAAGTTGTCTTTCCTAGGATGGCGTTTACCTTTCCAATCACCTTCTTCACAACAGGTTTCACCACCCTCAGCAGCAGATCAGCTAGGGGTTTGGCAAGTAGGGCAGACGACGCAGCCACTGACGCAATCACCGCCGTCGTCGTCACAATCTGAGGACTAGGTAGATACTGTTCAACTACCCCAATATCCTCATAGAGGGTCACACATATTTTTTTATTAAGGTTATTTGGATCGGGTTGTAACTCGTGTCCAGATACCTTTTCTTTTTCATTAGGTCCAACTGCTCCTAACCTAGCTTCTAAAGGTCCAGGGCATTCAGGGTCTTTATATTCTTCAGGTGTTTCGGGAGCACCTGGTGTCTCTGGTGCATCTACCTCTGGAGTACCTGTATCTATTCCACTCTGGTCTTCCTCTTGATCCATATAAACAGTCTGCCATGTTAACTCTCTGGCATCGTAGTTGGGTGGTTCATAGTATGGCATACCACCATCACACAAAACTACATTCTGCTTAGGGTCATCATTGACCAGCATTTTATTTTTGTTTACTGGATTCTTTGCATTCTCCTTATTAACCTTTACACAACCAGGCATATTAATAATCGGTGTGCCTACCAATGTAGTTACAGGTACCTGAGGTACATTAGTAACTGGTGTTGACTGCATCCACACACGTTGATCACTTATCTGTCTTACGTTAGGAGTGTTAACTCTTATAAGACGATTATCTATACCTCTAATAAACCTAACCTGCACCCCATTTTGATGAGGGGTGATTATAGTGTTATTGTTTATTGGTATTTGTTGTATTTCCATTAGGTACTATAGTCCTATAATTCCCATTAGGTTGTGTACCTTTTATATATCCAGTAGTCTTTGGCCATGCTTCTTTAATTGCTGACCTAACTTCTTCCCTAACAATTAATCTAAGTTCCGTTGCTTGTGCCTCTATTCTTTTCTGAGGTCCACCGTTAACATTGTCAAGGACTTGACCGCCCCCGACAATACCACCAGTGCCTACGACAGCAACTGCTGTACCGTAGGTTGCTAATTTTTGTACGTCCACTAGAATCCGCCAGGAACAGGAAGACCCATAGTAGAGCCTTGTGGTGCAGCAGGATCAGCAGCAGGAGCATCAGGTGCTAAACCTGAGACACCACCACCAAGAGCACCACCACCAAGACCTCCAAGAGATCCAGTGACTGCTTCCATTACTTGACCTTTGACGTTATCGACGATTGCATCCTTATTGAGAAATAGATACCCGCCAGCAGCAACGACGGCGAAAGATATAACGCCACTTGTAAGAGCGATAACATTTACTATTCTTTGCATGATCTTATAATTTGTAGGGTTTTTCTTCAGTATCGGTTACACCAACTATCTTAAGAGGTGCTTGTTCGATTCTGATTGTTTGAGTTGGTCCAGCTTTCGCTATGATTGCCTCAATATCTTGTGCTGTAACAGGAGGTTGTCCATTAGGACCAACAGCATTACCATTCTTATCCATCTTCATAGTGCCATCACCCTTCTTGGATGCTGTCTGAATTCCGAAGCTAGCTAAAACTCCAGTGAACACCGAAGCTATGAAAGTTGGATCTATTTTCTGTTGCGGTACTCCTGGGATGGCAACATAATTTAAAGTCAATATTCCTCCAGACCAGGCAAGTACAGTGATCCTGACCATTGTACTAATGATCGCTGCTTGCTCTTCAGGGTCTGGAAGAAGAGCATCTTTAGCTTTACCAAAGAGTCCTTTCTTCTTAGGTTCTTCTTTAACCTCGTCATCTAACAAGGTAGTATCTTCAGCCATATTTCCATACTTAACTGTTACTATATATCAATTAAATATACGTTACCTGATATTGAGATACGATGATCGTCTGATGTATAGAATGGATTGACTCCATGATTGAGACGAGCAGGGAAGAAGACCATCTTCCATTCAAAGGTTTTATCTACATACAAATACTCTGTATCTAATCCACCTAATGCTGTATTGTATTGAAACATAAAGGACGCTGTTTCGTTTCCGTTAGTGTTAGGATATCTCTTACGCTCCTCCTCCATGTTGTAAGGGATTGCCACCCAAATAACAAATGAGAATAAACCTGAATGAATATGTAAAGGATTAAAGTCATACTTCTCTTGGTAATTTACCCATAGTCTTTTTAATTCAAGGTCTGTCTTATCAATATCTCTCATGGACTCTGCCATACCCATACTAGGTTGGAGTCCAAATCTTTTTATATATTCATACCCAAGACAACGAGTAAATTTCTTAACCTCTGGTGTTATATCCAGATGCCATTCTTCTTTTAAGTGTCCTCTAAGAGTGCTCCTAGCGTCTCCACCATGAGTTTCCATGGATCTAGATAATTCATCCCGTACAACACGAGGCACCTCACAAGAGAGATACCCTGGTGACTTAAACCACTGTGTATGGTAGGAGAAATCTTTCTCCCATCCAGAATCAATTACCGACTTTGGCATTTACACTGATAACTGTTGCGTTAGGGTTTCTAGCAAGAGCCACTTGCCTTGCTTCTTCATAGTTCCTAGCATGGCATTCTTCAATGAATACCTGTCCAGCTACATAAAGTTTTACTTCATGTTTCATCGGTTGGTTGCCTTCGTTTACCTATATTATACTTGCTTTCCAGTATCCAGTCAAGCTTCTCTTTATAAGATATTACTTTTATCTGACTCAATGGTGCTGCATCAGCAATGCTAGTCTTATCAACCACCTCCACTAGGCCCCAATCTGAAAGTAATTGAATGATTCTATTGCGTCTCTGTAAATCATTGTCTGATAAATTCGCTCTCTTACCATCCAATGCAAATAATTCTTTGAAGTGTACTATAAAATAGTCACCCTTCTTGTGTAGTATATGGCATGATTGATATAACTTTCTCTCTTTCCTAGAAGCTACACCAATTCTAGTTAGTGTCTCTCTCACTTTTAGGAAATCATCAGGCTCTTTAAGAGTTACCTGAATCATATCATCTTTAGACCATTGAAGATCCTCACTCATTTCCTTCCTCCCCTATTCAGTTTGTTTTTAATGTAATCCAGTTGTGAAGGAGATAAAATATTTAATGCTTGTCGAGCCTTTTCATTACTATAACCATAGTATTGCTTGACCACATCCAAATCATTCATCTTCTGTTTCTTGTCCCAAGGAGAGAATCTCCTACGTGACCTGACGGTATTTATAAAAAAATCATACTGTAGTTTCTTATCTAGGTGAGGAAGACGATTCATTTCATTAGCAAACATCACAGTATCCATGTGATGTGACATACATTTATTAACAATGTAAGGAGGATATTTGCTTTCCCAACCTGGGTCTTCAGGCTGCAGAAGGTATTCCTTGGTCAGATTGATCGAATTCAGATAATCTTTGAGTGGGTATTCCGTGCTGTAAGCCATAGTTGGTGAGGATAAGTTCTTTACGTTTTGATTGGTCTTTAAGATAGTCACCTGTGCTACGCATAGTATAGGTTAAATCAAATTCAAAAGCATTCCAATCTGTAAATCTATTTTTATTAATCTGACTACTGTTATATGATATCATCATGTGTGATGTATGTCCATCACAATCTCCTGCAAACTTATCATGGTCAAACGTCTTATGCATCTCACCCCTCTTACCATATATCTTAGATTTAATATCATATGGTGGATCCATATACACAAATGTATCTGAAGAATCTGTAAGAAGATTCTCATAAGATTCATTACTAATCTTCCAGTTTTGTATCAACTCCTGATACTCAGGTAGTTTATCTATGCCTCGTAGACTGAAGTTTGAATCTGAGGCTTGGGCACTGAATGACGAGGACTCAGTGAGACCGCTAAAAGAGCACTTATTGATAATATAAAAACTGATAGCACGATGGAAGGCCGTAGTCTGCCGTTGAGCAAGGTATTCTTTACTCTCTGCAAATAGGTGTCTGGCTCTATCTTGGGTGTCGTATTTCTTTTTGAGTACTGTGAGTTGTTTCGCAATTTCATCTCCCTTGTCTTGTAGTTGTGTCCAAAAGTTATACAAATGCTCATACAAATCATTCACATGAATCTCTAGGTGAGGATATGTCTGTGTCATATACAAAGCAACAGACCCACCACCTAAGAATGGCTCACGATAATGTTTATACCTTTGCATGTCAGGTAGAAACTGTGCCATCTTTTTAGTGGCACGAGACTTCCCTCCTGGATATCTAAGAGGGGTCTTTAAGTTTGCCATATCTTTCTTTGTGTGTATGTGCTATACCTAACTCATGCATCTTAGCATGATCATCTATTGGATCTCTCACACCTTCTGCACCAGGCCCAAAGGTAAGATAGATTCCCCATCCAAATAAGAATAAGAGAAGACCAACGATAATGTAAACTATGATCATTGTTTTGTTGTGTTGCTACGTGTCCTATTAATTATAGTAATAAACTTGTCACCAGCAAATGTGCCAGCAAGACACACATCTATCTCGTCACCATCTTTCCAGTTAACAGTGCCATCCTTTTTGGTATGCACCATTGCCAACTGTATCTCTTTAATTATTTCTGAAGTTAATCTCATGTGTTTAATACCCAAATTAATCTAACAACCATAGCTGCAAATATCACGTAGTAGGTCCACATGATCCACATACCAATTTTATTGTGCCTACTTCCACGTTTGTATGGATGGGATCCAGTAGGACCACTATCCCAACCTGCTTGCATATAATCCTTTGTAGGAATTTCTCTACTCATTTGCTGTTTTTCCTATAGTTAGAATTTTCTAATGGAGTACACCATCTCAAATTGGATAGATTATTATTAGAAGTATCTGCATCAACATGATCCACATAAGTAGAATCTCTAATCCATTGTTTTGCTTCCTCTGGTATATCTTTCCAACAATCTTTTAATCTGTCTGGTGGAAACTCATCCATAGGTCTCCACGACTCCATGACTGCTCTATGATATCTAACATTAACCTTACAGTGTTTCTTGCTGACTTGTCCTGCTCCATTAGTGGACATAACATAATCATACTCTGGGAATAATCCCAGACTCACATCCACACTCAAGTTAACTGAATTAGGTCTTTTGTAAGTCCTTTCAGGATGATCTAGTCTTTGCTTTCTCTTATAATCCAGAAGTTTTGGAACACCCTTCCCCTTTATTCTTTTAGTACTAAGAATCTTGGCACATTCGCTGATATAATAATCAGGAAGGTGACGCATCTTATGCATCAAGGGTTTAAATTCAATACCATCAAAAATCATTTGAATTCACACTCCACCATAATTTGAGTTAA
>Ga0066371_10000139_pt1 | contig 15769 bp, 16 predicted proteins | sample Knorr_S15_td_DCM_FD_71214 | JGI IMG/M metagenome (GOLD analysis project Ga0066371, IMG submission 71214) | Marine microbial communities from Southern Atlantic Ocean transect - Knorr_S15_td_DCM_ad_63m_LV_B | ecosystem: Environmental > Aquatic > Marine > Oceanic | place: Southern Atlantic ocean... | reverse complement strand
TTTCATGCCCGTATCACAGTTGGACATATAATCTTGATGGAAAACTTCTGGCAGCAAAGAGTTTGAGAGAGGGAATTGATAAATCAAAGCTTGGGCTTCACCCATGTAATATTGAGTCTGTCTCTGGAATGCTTCTCCTAAATCTTTCTGATAAGCCTCAGTCTCTAGAGAAACTTAAAAGCGACCTAGCGGAACCATTTGAAATGTTCGGATTTAAAAATCTAAAAGTTGCTGCCCACAAAAATTATCCCATTGCATCAAATTGGAAACTGGCAGTTGAAAATTATCAAGAATGTTACCACTGCGCACCCGCACATCCCGAATATTCCCTGTCACACTCACTGAAAATTGAAGATGAGCCTGGATTTGATGAGGCACAAGAAAAGATGATGAATAATTTAGAGAGTTGCGGATTAAAAGACATCGAGGTCAATAAGGACTTTTCGAATAAAGATCCAGATCAAGAGCAGTATGCTTACTCAAGGTATGCATTATTTGATGGCTATATGACAGGCAGTAAAGACGGTAAGCCATTGGCTCCCCTATTGGGTGAAATTAAAGAATTTAATCAAGGTTGTTCAGACTTTAATATTGGTCCGGTTAGTTATTTCCTCGCATATTGTGATCATATTGTCGGTTATATATTCACGCCAATAAGCCATGATCAATGTCAGTGTGACATCTATTGGCTCGTGAACAAAGATGCAGAAGAAGGTAAAGATTATGATAAAGAAAACCTCATGTGGCTTTGGGATGTGACAACCTATGCTGATGAAACAATTATTGTGAATAATCAAAAAGGCGTAAACTCCATTAAATATCAATCAGGGCCCTACACAGATAAAGAGCAAAGTACACGCCGGTTCATTAAGTGGTATTTGAATGAACTTAAATCAAAAACCTTATAATCTCTGACTATGCCAATCTATGTGATCTTGAATAAAGGTCGCAATGAAGAAATAACTGTGATCAAAACCTGGTTGCATTCTTAGCGTTAGAGAAACATTATTATCCTGGCATGCTTTCGCAAAAGAATCAGGTTTCAATTGATCAGTCAAAAATTCATCTTCTTTACCTTGATCAATCAGAATATCTTTTTGCCATCCTTGATTCCCAATGAGACTGCAAGAATCATAGTTGGTCCATGAAGAATCGTCACTCCCAAGATATTTTGTGAAGGCCTTCTGTCCCCAAGGAATCTTTACTGGATTACAGATTGGTGAGAATGCTGAAACAGACTTAAATACATCTGGGTTCTTGATTGCAATGGTCAGTGCACCATGGCCGCCCATAGAGTGTCCAGATATTCCAAGACGATTTGAGTCAACTGGAAAATGATCTTGAATCAGCTGCACCAATTCTTCCACAACATAGCTATACATATTGAAGTTTTTTGACCAAGGTTCCTCAGTTGCATCTAGGTAAAACCCTGCGCCTTGAGCAAAATCATAATTTGGATCATCTGGAACATCCTCACCCCTAGGACTGGTATCAGGAGAAACGATTATCATATTGTGCTCTGAGGCAAATCTTTGAACACCTGACTTGACTCTAAAATTCTCCTCTGTACAGGTCAAACCAGATAACCAAATTAAAGTTTTCTGCTTTTCCCCACTCGGATTTTCAGGGAGGTATATTGAAAAAGTCATTTTGCATGATGTTGCTATTGAGTCGTGTGACCAAACTTCATGAACGCCATTAAAACTTCGATTAGATGAGACTTTTTCCATTCTTTACTCCACTCTTTTTCCAAAAATTGATAACAAAACAAATACTGTAAATAATCCAACTGGAATCATAATCAACGGTGAAATGCCATATCCAGTTGGCACTGTCCCTAAAAGCAAAGCAATTGTTCCCACGCTCAAAGCATATGGAAGTTGAGTGGATACATGATCAATGTGATTACACCCAGAAGCCATAGAGGACATAATTGTAGTATCAGATATCGGAGAACAATGATCACCCCAAACTGCTCCACATATTACACACGCCACTGATGAATAAATAATATGAATATGTTCCATGTCAGCAACGCCATTCAAAAACATAATCTGCCAAGCGAGGGGGATGACGATTGGGTAAAAAATTCCCATAGTTCCCCAACTCGATCCGGTTGCAAAAGCAGTCGCTGCCGATAAAAGGAAGATGACTGTTGGAATCAATGGAACTGGCAAGAACTCTCCCAGTATCGAAACCAAATAGTTTGCTGTTTGCAGAATCTCTGTTGTTTGAGCTAAGGACCATGCCAGAATTAAAACAATGATGGCAAATATCATAAATTTCACACCCTCATACCAAGCTTGTACTGTTTCTTCCAGTGACAAAATTCGTTGTAGTATTGTTAGGGTGAAACCAGTTAAAACGCCTGCCAATGAACCCCACAACAAAGCGGTATATGCATCTGCAGAGCCAATGATATCCTGGAGATTCTCGCCTTCCCCAGTGCTATAGAGTCCTGCAATTGTGGAAAGAATAAACATTAAAATTGGAATAAATGCATTAAAGGCTCTTGCTTTTGACGGATCGACTGGCTCAAGTTGTTTTGTCTCATCGTCATTGGTATAACCCTTACTTTTCAACTGAAGAGAAGGGTCATTACCAGAACGAGCAGCAATCTCATACTGATACATCGTGCCAAAATCCTTGCCTGTGCCAGCCACCAAAAAAACAAACAAAAGCATGAATAATGGGTAAAAGCTATAGAGTATAGAGTTTAGATAAAGGGAATATGCAGATTGATCAATTTCACTGATTTGACTCACTGATATATCGATCATTCCAACCTGGTATCCAACCCAAGTTGTAATCAGTGCGACGCAAGCTATTGGTGCTGCCGTTGCATCGACTAAGAATGCCAGCTTGGCCCTTGATATCTTGAGACTATCGGTGACCTTCCTCATGGTGTTTCCAACAACGAGTGTGTTTGCATAATCATCAAAGAAAATGGCGACTCCCAATGATGAGGTTGCAAGTTGAGCTCGATTTGAAGAGCTAACAAATTTGGATAGATTATTTACGATCCCTTGCATGCCTCCATTTTTTGAAATGATTCCAACAAGACCCCCAATCATGAGACTAAATATGATGATTGCAGCATGATCAGGATTAGCCAAGGCATCTTTCACATATATAGAAGTAATATTCAGCAGGCTTTCCAAAATAGTATCTGTTTGGAAGCCAGTAATTGCATAAGATCCAATCCAAATACCTAAAAAAAGCGCTGGAACCACACTCCTAAAGATTAAGGCCATAAGAATTGAGATCAGAGGTGGTAATAATGAAACCCAACCGGGAAGGACGTTAATCCTTTCTTCTGACACAACATTCCCATCCAATATTAATTTTACCGATTCAGATGCAGGTTCCATGAATCTCAAAAATTCGAATTCAATATCTTCTCCTGGTGTACAAATTGAAGGTTCGATCAGATTCTCCTCAAGCTCAACCCTATAGTCACAGGCTCGTTTAGGCTCATATCCTGATGCTGATATTGAAAATGTAACCTCAGTTAAAGCAACTGTTGGGGTCGATAAGCTTGGATTGGCATAAAGATTGCCAGAGGCAATTAAGAAAAGGACAATTGGAAATACTAACTTTCTGATCACTGTTTATTTCTATCTTTATGTAGATAGCCCCCTTTAATTACATATTGAACGTCTTCAAGACTTTTAATATCAATCAGTGGATTATTACTCACTGCAATGATATCTGCAAAGTATCCTTCATCTACTCTCCCTATTTCTTGATTCATTCCTAAAACCTTAGCAGCTTTGATTGTTGCTGCCTGAATAGCCTCGAGACTGGTCATTCCATTTTTTATCATATAGTTAAATTGCTTCGCATTCTGCCCATGTGGATAAACTCCAGCATCTGTGCCGAAAACAATATTCACTCCAGCCTCATGAGCTTTCCTAAAATTTGCCCTTTGAACCTCTGTGGTCTCTCTATTTTTTTGTAAAAATTCTTCTGGCATGCCATCCATCAGACCCATTTCATTAATATAGTCACCGTTGTAAACATCCATGGTCAGAGAAACACCATTTTCCCTTGCAAGCTCAATGCCCTCGTCATCAATCAGAGATGCATGCTCAATGCTATTTACACCAGCTAAAATGGCTTGTTTTATTGACAATGCTCCATGGGCATGAGCGGTTACTCTTGTCCCTGTCTTCTCAGCTTCCTCAACAACAGCTGAAATCTCCTCTTGTGTCATTTCTGGACTCCCAGGTAAACTTCCGTATGCCAATACAGCCCCAGACGCTATGAGTTTTATATGGTCAGCACCGCCCTCTATCGCTTTCTTTGCTTTTTCACGAAATGCCTCAGGACCTCTCGCAACACCAACTCTGATGTGATCTGGAACATTGCCTTCATACCCTGGGACTGCTACCTCTCCTCCCCCACCGGGTATGGTTAAGTAAAAACCAGCCACTTTCATTCTTGGTCCAGGAGTTATTTTTGCATTTATTTCATCTCTGAGTTTTTTATCTGTCCAGGCAATATAAACACCCACATCACGGACCGTGGTAAACCCAGCCATGAGTGTGATCCGTGCATTCACTCTTCCAATTTTTAGCTGATCTTCTTGGGAAATAGAATAAAACTCAATGAGATCTCCAGATACATCTTCTGAAATATGGGTATGCATATCGATCAAGCCAGGCAAACAATACTGACCAGATAGGTCTAAACTGCTTTGAGTGAGGTTCTTACTTACTGTGGTATAACTCGATAATTCCTTTACCTTTCCAGAGTCTTGATCCACCCTTATTAAAGCGTTTCTGAGCCAAATTCCAGATTCAGTATTCAATAAATTGCCACAGTAAATATCCGTAAGATTCTCAGATTTCACAGAAGGAACACTAAGGACCAGAAACATCACTGAAAATAAAATGTATTTAGTGTTATTCGTGTTTGAAAACATTCTTAAACCTCTACTCAGAAATTATATATATGGATTACAATAAGGTATGCATAAGTTACCAACCATCATAGCAACTTCTGTTGTCAGAGGAAGCCAACAAGGTGAAAGCCATGGGGGTATTTATCTCGTTGACTTTCAAAAACAAGAAGCAAAGCTGGTTCTGGACTGGGATGATTCTGGAATTGACTTCACCGGCAGGGGCTGGGATAGAGGTCTCAGGGGAATAGAATTTAGAGGGGATGAAATATACATCGCAGCGAGTGATGAAATATTTGTCTATGACCAAAATTTTCAAGCCAAAAGATCCTATAAAAATAAATTCTTAAAACATGCGCATGAAATCAATCGATTTGAGAACTTATTGTTCATAACATCTACAGGATTTGATTCTCTTTTGGTCTTTGATCTTGATCGAGACGAATTCACCCGAGGGCTCCATCTTAGAAAATCCAAAGAGGGATGGAAGTCACAACTGTATGATCCAAAAACAGAGGATGGGCCTGAGCCTGGGAACAATCTTCATCTCAACAATGTACGATGCTCAAAGAAAGGTTTATTTGCGAGTGGATTGAGAACCAATGCATTGATCAGAATGGATGCTGAACTCAATCCTTCAGAATTCTGTAGCTTGCCAGAGGGAACTCATAATTCCAGGCCATTCAAAGGTGGCGTGCTTTTCAATGACACTCAAAGCAATTGTGTGCGCTGGGTGAAAAGAGATGGTTCGGAAGTGAACTTCAGAGTACCGCTATTCCCAGAAGAAGAACTAACTCATCGAGATTTTGATGACAGTCGTGTTGCAAGACAAGGATTTGCTAGAGGCCTATGCGTGATTGATGAAAATCATATCGCAATGGGTTCATCACCCTCCTCAATCTCTTTATTTAATCTTGAAACTGAGGAACGCGTTGGAAGCGTCAATTTAAGCATGGATATTAGAAATGCAATTCATGGTATGGAGGTTTGGCCGTATGAAAGGTTATTGGATAGTTAGATGTGAATACCATGATCCAGCAGCCTTTGAATTATATGCAAAGGCCGCAACTGAAATCGTTGCTGAAAACGATGGGAAATTCTTGGTCAGGGGTGGACAACAAACCAATAAAGAAAATGCAAAACTTGAAAGAACAGTATTGGTTGAATTTCCAAGTTTTGAAATTGCTGAATCAGTCTATGCTGGCTATGAATATCAAAAAGCATTGAAACATATTGATGGTTGTTCAGTGAGAGACTTTGTCATTTCGGAGGGGATATGAAGAATGGAATAAGGCTTATAGGGATATTGATTGGTTTGCAATGCATTGCTTTGCAGTCAGGCATCGTGATTGAGAATATCACAGTGATTGATGCAAAGAATGAGGTAAGAAATGAACAAACCGTTTTGATTGAAAATGGTTTAATACGATCCATTGGATCCACTTTAAGTTCATCTATTTTAGATTCTGATTCAGACCATGAGCACATAGATGGCACAGGCAAATATCTGATTCCAGGATTATGGGATGCTCATGTTCATCTCACATTTATCCCTGAGATCGATCACAAAACGCATTTTGATCTTTATTTAAAAAATGGAGTAACAAGCATCAGAGATACCGGCGCCATCTTAGCAGAACTAAAGCCTTCATTGGACTATATCAAAGAAAATCCAGACAACACGCCAAGGCTTTTTTATGCGGGCCCATTGATTGATGGTGCAGATAGGGTCTATAAAGGAACGGAGCCTGGATTCCCAAATTTATCCATTGGCATTGATGAAAATTCTAATATACGTGGTGTCGTTGATGGGCTGATTGCAGAAGGAGTCACTTTCCTAAAATCATACGAAATGCTGACCAGAGAAACTTACTTGGAATTACTCCAAGTGGCAAAAGAAAATGACTTGAGAGTAACCGGACATGTGCCTCTGAGTATCGATCTTGAGGAAGCAATAGAGGCTGGTCTTGGTGGAATGCAACATGTCAGAAATATGGATCTGGCCTGTGCAAAAGATGCTGATAATCTTCTGATAGAGAGACAAACTGATCTAGAAAATGAAGAAGAAATTGCAGGGTCAGCGCTTCGAACACATATTCATTCTTCACAAAGATACTACGCCATTGATAATACGGATGATGTGCGCTGTCTTCAAATCATCAAAAAACTTTCTGCATATGGTGTTTTCCAAACGCCTACACTGACAATTAATACCTTTGACTCAAGACGTTTTTATGCAGATCCAGAATGGCGAGAAACCTATAAAGATCTTCCTGAGACTGCAGAGAATGATTGGATGAATGGATCAATTCGGCTCTCTGCAAATGATGTCACTGAAAATGCTTTGAAATTTGACGAGTGGAGTCTTTCACTTGTCAGAACAATGCATGAAGAAGGTGTCAAAATCATCGCTGGAACCGATACTCCAATTGGTTACCTCACACCAGGATATAGCTTGCATAAGGAGCTTGAGCTTCTCTCCGAGGCTGGGTTATCAAACCTCGATGTACTGAAGTCTGCAACGATTACTCCTGCTGAATTCTTTGGCATGGAAGATAAAATGGGAACGATAGAAGTTGGTATGCTGGCTGATCTTGTGATCCTAAATCAAAACCCGTTGGAATCTATTTCCAATACTCAGGATATTCATATGGTAATTGCCAAAGGTTATGTTCAATGAAAAAGCTGGATGAGAAACAGGTTAAGAGAAACATCTCATTTACTGTTTTTATGATTCTTCTCATTCTCTCATTCTTTATCTTCAATCCTGCTTGGGGAGATGAAGAAAGCAGTGACATACAAAATCAATATTGCTGGATCAAAGGCAAAAACTTTCATGAATTTAAAGACGCCATTAAAAAGCAGTGTACAAACGGAGATTTGCTCTGGGCAGTCTCAAGTGGTGAATCCATCAGTGCTTGGAACATAGAACAAACAATTGGTCAATATTGTGACTTTGATTTTGAAATTGTTAAAGGAACACGGGCAGACGGTGGTCATTATCTGCAGTGTATACTTCTTGATGGAAAATCCAGAAAAAGGAGAGTGAAGAAATGAAAAAATTAATATATGCCCTTTCATTGATCATTGGTCTGAATGCCAATTCTTATGAAATATCAGAAGAAACAGCAATAGCAAAACTTGAAGAGTTCTTCTATCTATTGGATGTCGATCGATATGAGAAAGATGATTTTTTCAAAGTAACCACCGAAGACTTTCAAATCTTTGAAGACGGACTGGATCTCGATCGAGAAACCTTCCATGAATTCATAGAGGAAGCAACAGGCTCAATAGTAGAGACAGATTGGACGCTTTCTGATTTTAAAGTGACACTTGGAACCGATTCTGCTCACATCTCATATTACAACAATGGCATATTCAAAACTTCTGATGGTGAATCGATTCACTCATTCTGGATGGAGAGTGTTTTTTTGGTGGTTGAAGAAGGAGAACTGAAAGTCCAATTCCTTCAATCCGATATCGTGGAGCGTGAAATTAAACAATGAAGAAACTACTGCTTCTCTCTAGCTGTGTAATCCTTATTGGTTGTGGAAGTGCTATCAATGAAATAAATTTAAAAGAGAGAGAATTGCCTTCCTACTGTGTGGACATTGTTAGAGCTGATAGCTTTTTAAAGCATCAATCAAAGGCTCTTTCAGATAGTCGATATAAATCGGCTCAATACAAACAATGCAGTGATTTAGTAATGGAGAAAATAAAGAAAGATTGATTATGAAAAAACTCATCCTCATATCAGCACTGTTGTTCAGCTTTAATGTTATTACCCAGGATCTTCCTCCTGATGGAAAGTTCACTATCAACCACAAAAATGGTGAGGTCTATCTAACTGGTGAGGTAAAAAATAGAAAAAAACATGGTACTTGGGAGTTTTACTATGAAACTGGCCAGCTCCAAGCAAGAGAAAAATATAATGAAGGGAAACCTATTGGAGTATGGAAAACATTTTCTGCAAAAGGAAGGCTCATAGAAGAAAAAGATTTCTCGAATATAAATCGAGGAAGGCTGAATAGCCGAGGAAATCCATATGGTGCCAGTCAGGGTATAAAATGAAAAAAACTCCTCGACTCATATAATAACTTGCAAGCTGAAAATAATTGTGAACCTAATTGAAAGCATATTTAACCCAGATTCAATTCAGAGTTTTTTACTGCATAACCCAGAATATGCTTGGATTGCAGTATTTGTACTCGCCTTTCTTGAATCGATGGTTATTACTGGGAGCATAGTTCCCAGCATCGTTCTCTTTTCGATATGTGTGTATTTATTCGATCAACAGATTCTTTCTCTTTATTTAATTGCACCCATAGCAATGAGTGGGGCACATCTGGGAGATCTTGGTGGGTTTTTGGTGGGCAAATATTCTGGTGATAAGGTTCTTTCCTTAACTTTTTTTCAAAAAAGGACTGCACTGATCAGTAAGGCCACCTCTACAGCTGAAAGATTTGGACCCTTAGCAGTGGCTATTGGAAGATTTACGCCAGCGATTCGACCCATCATGCCGTTTTTCTTAGGCTTAACAAGATTGGAATTAAAGCGATTTTATTTTGCAGACCTTCTCGCTTGCTTTGCCTGGGGAATTGCTTTGATTTTAATGCTAAAAGGAGTTCAGGCTCTTGGTTTTATTAATACTATTTTAATTGCCTTGGTTGGGGTATTGTCCTTTATCTATATTAGTAATAAAGCTACAAAGAAATGAAAATACTCATCCTTATATCAGCACTATTGCTCAGCTTTAATGGCTGGTCTATTACAGATTATAAACCTTATGATGAGACTGCTGTAGCTGGTGAAGAAATTATTAAGGCATTAAAAAAAGCAAAATCAAACAACAAGTATGTTCTTCTTCAAATGGGTGGAAATTGGTGTCCTGACTGCAGGACTTTGGGAGAATACTTTTCAAGGCCTGATATTAAAGAATGGTTGGATGAGAGAGTGATATTGGTCTCAGTTGATGTTGGTGAGTGGGATAGAAATCTCGATATTGTCGAAGAATATGAAAATCCGATCAGCGAAGGCATCCCTGCTCTGGTATTGCTTAATTCAAATAACGAGGTCATGTTTGCCACTCTTGCCGGTGAGCTTGCGAGTGCGAGAAGCATGAGCAAAAATGACCTAATTGACTGGCTAAATAAAAAAATCGAGCCCTTGATTGATTAGGATCATGTCCCGATTCTTTTCGACGATCCTTCTTCTCATTCCTTCAATATCTTTTTCGAATGGAGCAGAGTTATTCAGCATCCATTGTAGTGGATGTCATGCATCAATTGAGATCCAATCAAACTGGTCTGAGTTATCCGAAGATGATTTTCTCAACATAACATCTAAAACCATGCCACCCGATGCTGCAGGTTCACTTGAGGAAGATGAGTATTTAGACATCAAAGATTACATCTTTGACCTTAAATATTCAGGATCAATCCAAAAGATAGCGAAATATCCCACGACCCAGTCATTCAAAATTCCAAATAAAGAAAACAGGTCTGAAATACCTTGGCAACATTTTGGAGGGAAACTAAATGCACAAAGGTATTCGATCATTGATCAGATAGATAATGAAAATGTAAAAGATTTAGAAATTGCTTGGCGATGGAAATCAAAAGAAATTGGTAATTTTCAAGAAATAAGAAATGTATCGATGCCAATAATGAAAAATGGATTGGTTTTCATAGGGGTAGGCTCGACTAGAAGCATCGCTGCAATTGACGCAGAGAATGGAAAGACGATATGGATTTGGAACCCAAATGAAGGGGATCGCTTCTCAAGAGCAGCTAGAAAAGATTCAGGCAAGGGTGTTGCATATTTTGAAGGTGAAAATGGCAAGAAAAGAGTCATTGCTATCACTCCAGGTTATCAACTGGTCAGTTTGGATGCCGATACTGGCATTGCTGACGAAAACTTCGGCGTGAATGGAATTGTGGATCTCACCATAGGCATGAGAACCTCTGATACACAAGAATTAGATGTTGGATCAACATCACCACCATTGGTTATTAACGATGTAATTGTTGTTGGATCAGCTCATAAAGCAAGTTTTGCACCTATATCTAAGTCAAATGTTAAAGGAGATGTTCGGGGATATGATGCTCATACAGGAAAATTACTCTGGACCTTTAAAACCATACCCAGCAGAGGTGAATATGGATATGATACTTGGTTGAATGGATCAGCTGATTTCACAGGAAATGCGAGTGTCTGGGCGCCGATGTCTGCTGATGAGGATCTGGGCCTAGTCTATCTGCCGATTGAGTCAGCAACAGGGGATCGTTATGGCGGAGATCGCCCGGGTGATAATCTTTTTTCAAGTTCACTTGTTGCGGTGGATATAAAAACTGGGAAATTGAGATGGCATTTTCAAATTGTTCATCATGATATCTGGGATTACGACAATTCATCAGCACCTATAGTTGCTGATCTGGATGAAGAAAAAGTCGTCATTCAATTAACGAAACAATCTTATGCTTTTGTCTTTGATAGAGAAACAGGTGAGCCTCATTGGCCAATTTATGAAGTTGAGGTTCCAGAATCTGATGTTCCAGGAGAGTGGACATCTCGTACTCAACCAATTCCGAGCCTACCAGAGGCATATGATCGAAGTGGCGTGAGCAGAGATGATCTCATTGATTACACTCCAGAGGTTAGTGAAGCAGTAGATCATCTCATTAAAGACTTCAGATTGGGTCCCTTATATACACCTCCATCATTGGCAGATTCTGCAGATGGAACAAAAGGTACACTCTCATTTCCATTTCCAACTGGGGGCTCAAACTGGGAAGGCGGTGCTTATGATCCTGAAACAAATTTTTTGTATGTACCCTCTCAAACAAAGCTTGCCCTGCTTTCATTAAAAGACGGTGGTGATACAACTGATATTCGCTACGTTGCATCTCCTTCTCCTAAACTAGAAGTATTTGGCATACCCCTTGCAAAACCACCCTGGGGTCGCATTACCGCAATTGATATGAACACAGGCAAGATAGAATGGAATATAGCAAATGGTGATACACCTGAGTCAATCGTTCAAAATCCATATCTTGAAGGAATAAAAATACCGAGAACTGGCAAAGCAACTCGGGCAGGTCTGCTTCTTACTAAAACTTTACTCTTCGCAGGTGAAGGATTTGGTGGGGATCCAGTTTTTAGAGCTCATGATAAATTAAGCGGGCGAATCATCAGTGAGATTGCTTTACCCGGCTCTCAATCAAGCCCTCCGAGTACCTATATGATTAACAATAGACAATTTATTATAATGACAATATCTAATGGTAAGTCTCCGGCAGAACTGATTGCCCTTTCTTTGCCTGATTTGAGAACAAATGGATCACATTAAAAATAAAATTATTGTTATATCTGCAGGAGCCTCAGGCATTGGCGCAGAAATAGCCAAGTCATTATCAGAAAGCGGTGCATCTGTCATTGTCGGTGACAAGGATGAAGTCGCATTAAAGAGACTGGAAAATGATCACCCTAAGATTAGAACAAACCAAGTCGATGTTTCAAATGAATCAGAAGTGCTGGGGTTTTTTGAGGAAATAACATCTAATTTTGGGAAAATTGATGTGCTCATAAATAATGCCGGGGTGGCTGGTCCTTCTGCAATTCTAGGCGATACATCTCTAGAGGATTGGGAGAAAACCATAAAAGTTAATTTGAATGGCACATTCCTGTGCTCAAGGTCTGCAATTCCACTGCTTAAAAAATCTGGTGGGGGATCTATCATCAATATGGGCTCTACTTCATCTTTCATGGGTACGCCTCTCCGTTCAGCTTATACGGCCTCTAAATGGGGATTGATTGGTCTTACCAAGACGTGGGCAATGGAGTATGGCGAAGATAACATTCGAGTAAATACAATCTGTCCCACCTCAGTAAGCGGTGAAAGAATTGAAGGAGTCATTCAAAGAGATGCCGAATATAGAGATACAGAACCTGAAAATATAAGAGAAGCTTACCTAAGCCAGACTTCTTTAAAAACTTTTGTTGATTCAGAAGAAATTGTGGGAATGGTAGTGTATCTTTTGTCACCTTTAGCAAAGAAAATAACTGGCCAAATGATGGTAATCGATGGTCACACAGAAACCTTGGCGATGCCAGATTTTAATAAGGATAAATAATGAAAGCAGCTTGGTACGAGAAAATTGGAGCCGCAAATGAAGTGATTCAAGTAGGAGAAATAGCTGATCCAAGCCCTCAGGCAGGCGAAGTATTGGTTCAAATCAAAGCATCTGGCGTGAATCCGTCTGATGTTAAAACCAGAGCTGGCGCCAGAGGGGAGCTTCAATTTCCACGAATTATTCCTCACTCAGATGGCGGTGGAATCATCACTGCAGTTGGTGAAGGAGTCGATCAAAGCCGTATTGGAGAACGAGTCTGGATTTGGAATGGTGCATTTGGGAGAGCACATGGTACATGTGCTGAAATGATTGCCCTCTCCTCAGAACAGGCAGTAAGCCTTCCTGATGGTACGAGCTTTGAAGCAGCAGCTTGTCTGGGCATTCCGGCATCCACTGCCTATTATGGAATGCTTTGTAATGGATCAGTTGAGAATCAAACCGTTTTAGTCACTGGTGGTGCTGGTGCTGTTGGTTACTATGGTATTCAATTGGCAAAATGGTCAGGGGCTTCAGTGATCTCCACTGTAAGCGGCGATGAGAAAGCAGCAGTTGCAAATGATGCCGGTGCCGACTTGGTCATCAATTATCGTGATGAAGATGTTGTAGCTGCCATAGAGGACTTCACTAATGGGGAAGGCGTTGATCGAATCCTTGAAGTTGAGTTTGGGGGTAATTTATCTGTCAGTGAGCAGGTGATCAAACCCAATGGAACCATCGCAGCCTATGGATCTGTTGCAATCATGGAGCCCTCTGTACCCTTTTATGACTTGATGTTCAAAGGGGTTAAATTGAATACATACCTAATCTATATTGTTTCAGAGAGTGACAGAAACATGATTGTAAATGGTCTCAATGATGCCATGAGTGATGAGGCTCTTACTCATATCATCTCAGAGTCCTATGCTTTGGATGAGATCATCGATGCTCATCAATCAATGGAGAGCAGTCAAGTCATTGGAAATATTGTCATCAATACATAGAACGTGTTTCGAACTCTCATAATTCTTTTGTTTCTAATGGTAATGCCACTTCAGGCAAAAGAAGTGGATATAACCGTCAATGCAAACAATACAGAAATGCTCGCAAAATTTGATGATGAGAACGAGCTATTTCTATTCAGAGGTGTTCCTTATGCAAAAGCGCCAATAGGAAAACTACGGTGGAAGTCACCTCTACCCATTCAAGCAAAATCGCAGATTGATGCTCGATCATTTAAGCCTGCATGTATGCAGGATACCTATACCACTGATTGGTACCACGATGTGATTGATTCTTTTGATCAAGACAAATCATTATTCCAGCATGTCGAAGAGGTCAGTGAAGACTGCTTATATCTAAATATTTGGACGCAATCGATTGATAGCAATGAAAAGAAACCGGTGATGGTATGGGTCCATGGCGGAGCAGATACAGGTGGATGGTCTTATGAGCCAGATTATCTTGGGCATGAACTAGCCAAAAAAGATGTCGTTGTGGTCTCTATCGGCTATCGATTGAATGTTTTTGGATTCTTTAAACACCCCGAGATGAAAGAGGAGACAGGTAACTTTGGACTTGAGGATGAAATACTTGCACTGAAGTGGATCAAAGAGAACATTGGGGACTTTGGTGGGGATCCGTCAAACATCACATACTTTGGTGAATCTGCTGGAGGTGCACATGTTTCTTATCTCATTGCATCACCTGAGGCAAAAGGTCTCTTCAAAAGAGGCATTATTCAAAGCGGTGGATACAACCTATTTAATCGACGAGGCTTGAATGAAGCACATGAGCTTGCGATTCGGACCCAAAACATAGCTGGAGCAATAGATCTCAATAATCTCAAAAGCCTTGATGAGAATGCCCTTCTCGCAGCATCTAGGAATCTTTATCATCCTCACAGGCCAATCATTGATGGAAAAATCATCACTGATAATCTTGTAAAAAATTATATTGATGGTGATTTAAATGATGTCGATCTAATCATTGGTAGCAATAAAAATGAAGATCTGCTCTATGTTGAAAAAGATCCTGATTTAGAAATTTTTTCTAGAGCAGTCGAGGATAATTATCCAAATGAAGCCTACGAAATTCTTAGCACGCTGGATACTTCAAATCTTCGCCTTGCAATGGATCGCTTTGGTACAAATCAGCAAACAACTTGCCCATCTATTTTGATCGCAAGGTCAATGGCAAAAACTGGCAATCATGTCTATCAATACCACTTCACTCGTGAGAGAGAAAATAGCGAGAAGATCCTTGCATATCATGGTGCAGAGATACCCTATGTCTTCAATACACATGATGCTTATCTCCCAACCAATGAAGATGATCTCAATCTGACCAATCAAATGATGGAGTATTGGACTGAATTTGCAAAAAAAGGCACGCCCAATTCAATTGATAATCCTGTTACATGGTATGAATTTGGCGAGGATGAAAATTATCTTATCTTAGATACTGAAATTGAAAACGGTCAACAACTTGAAGGCATGCTTTGCGACATCATGATTAAAGAATTGATTCAAAGATCTCAGGTAGAATAAGTCCTTTTAATATATTCATTATGATTCATGAAAATTTAGGTAAATTTTTTATCTTTTCAATAATTGGATGCTTAACCATGCCAGGAGTGCTTTTTGGTCCTGCAATGGTTGGTATTCTGGTTGACCATGGGGGTTTCTCTGAGAATTATGCTGGATGGGTTATGGCTTATGGATCGGCCGGAACAGCACTTACACTTATAATCATTTCT